>Ga0073906_1000110_pt1 | contig 132875 bp, 137 predicted proteins | sample Inofromicrocosms_FD_65485 | JGI IMG/M metagenome (GOLD analysis project Ga0073906, IMG submission 65485) | Mouse cecum microbial communities from Vienna, Austria - Inoculum for glucosamine and mucus D2O microcosms | ecosystem: Host-associated > Mammals > Digestive system > Large intestine >...
ATGTCGGCTCGTCGCATCCTGGAGCGGTAGTACGTTCCAAGGGTTGGGCTGTTCGCCCATTAAAGCGGCACGCGAGCTGGGTTCAGAACGTCGTGAGACAGTTCGGTCCATATCCGGTATGTGCGCAAGAGAATTGAGTGGAGTCTTCCTTAGTACGAGAGGACCGGGAAGAGGGAACCTCCAGTGTACGGGTTATCCTGCCAAGGGTAAACGCCCGGTAGCTGTGTTCCAAGCGGATAAGCGCTGAAAGCATATAAGTGCGAAGCCCACCACAAGATGAGTTCTCTCATAGCTCAAGCTAGTAAGTCCCCTTGCAGATCACGAGGTTGATAGGATGCAGGTAGAAGTTTGGCAACAAATGCAGCCGAGCATTACTAATCGGACGAGGGCTTTTCCTGAATATGGATTTCAAATTTAGTTTGAAGTTCAATCAAAGGAAATATACAATTGGTTTTATATCATTTATGCAATTTTCAGGGTATAACCCTAAAACCAGAAATGGTTTGTACATTTTCCAACTAAATGAAGTAAAAGGAAAATTATAAAAGATTTTCCGGTGGCCAGGCGGCAGGATTCCACCCGTTCCCATCCCGAACACGGTCGTAAAGACTGCTTGCGCTGACAATACTTGGAGGGTAGCCTCCTGGGAAGATAAGTAGCTGCCGGATTCTATATTTAAAATAAAAAGCTCTCAAATTCTTGAGAGCTTTTTTAGTGTATAAATTTTAAATATTTATTAAAACTCAGTGAATATATTCTCCTAATCTCTAGGTATTTATAAAAGTTGCCTGTCTTATTGTTTTTAGTATAAAAGTTTAAAATATTGTAATTAATATTTAGCTTAAAATAGTTTTTAATAAAAGTGCAAACTAATGAAAGTAAAATTTATTCTATTTTTCTATATTTGTAATTATTTAGTATTTTTTAGATATATATTAATATAATAATAATTTTTATAATTTATTGAATCTTTAGTGTAAGATATAATAGTGCAATTAAAGAGAGGTTTGTGTATGAAGAATTTTAAGGCGCCTGAATTTGAAGCGGATGCATTTAATTGTCCTTATTGCGGAGCATTTTCCAATATGATATGGTACAGCATTATTCAAGAAATGCCAACATCATATAAATATTTTCCATTTGACAAGTCATTTTTATCCGAATGTTCTTGCTGCGAAAAATATATGCTTTGGGTAGAAGGGGAAATGATTATTCCCTCAAATTCAACTGCACCTATGCCTCATTGCGATATGCCAGATGATATTAAGAAAATATATACTGAAGCAAGAGATATTATTAATAAATCACCAAGAGGAGCTGCTGCCCTACTTCGGCTTGCGCTTCAGATGTTATGTGACTATCTTGTGCCAGAGAATGGAAATATTAATGATAAAATTTCAAAAATGGTGTCAAACGGTCTTCCTAAAAGCTTGCAGAAAGCTTTTGATTTAGTCCGTATAATAGGGAATAACGCGGTGCATCCAGGTGTGATAAATATTCAGGACAATCCTGCCATTGCTTATAAGATGTTTGAATTACTTAATATGATTGTTGAAAAAATGATAACAGAACCAAAGGAAATTGAGTCATTTTACAATGACACAATTCCTGAAAATCAAAAACAAGCCATAGATAAAAGAGATTCTGCTTTTAAAAAATAATTTTAAATTACTTTGTATTTGTAAAATGGGTTTGTGAATTTATATTAATTTTTTAAAATATAAAGTAAAGTGCAGGAGAAAAAATGTTATAAAATAATTTTTTTGGGTATTTTATAGATAATCATATTTTATGATGAAAAAGCAAAATTTAAGGTCAAAAAGACAGTGAGGCAGTTATTTATTTAGCTGCCTTATTTGTTTTTTTTGTTTAAAATTTAAAAAGATAAAAAAGAGTATTTTTATGAATTTTAATATATGTGAAATTAAGGATAGAAATAAGGAATTAATTAAACAGCTTGTAGGAATTTGGGAAGCTTCCGTAAGGTCTACACATTTATTTTTGTCTGATGATGAGATTTTGAAAATAAAAGAATATGTGCCTGAAGCGATAAAAGGTGTGCAATATCTTGCTGTTGCAAAGTCTGAAAATAATTTACCCCTTGCTTTTATGAGTGTAAACGGCAATAAACTTGAGATGATTTTTGTATCTTGGAATATGATTGGCTGTGGAATTGGGAGAACATTGTTTGAATATGGAATAAAAAAATACAATATTAATACATTAACTGTAAATGAACAAAATCTTCAGGCACTTGAATTTTATAAACATTTTGGCTTTAAAGTTTTTAAAAGAACAGAACTTGACGAGCAAAGTAAGCCTTATCCGCTTTTATATATGAATATTTAAAATAGGTATTAGGTATTATTGGTTTGTTTATATTGAGTGATAAAGGTATAATTTTGAGCAATTTTTCATAGAAATTTGCTTTTAATTATATATAAGATTTTAAGCATATGAGTATAAATATTAACAATAATATAACCAATATTGATAATCGGTATTATAGCGGAGGTAAGGCAAATAAGACGGATTCATTTTTAATGCAGCCGTTTAATTTGCCCTTGAAGGCACCTTTTGATAAATTTTTTGATGAAGTTATTTTTTCAAAAACCACAGAAAATATTGATACTATTGATAGGACTACCGGTATAGAATCAGTAGATAATGAAAGGGTGAAATTAATTGCTCATAGGGGATATACGGAAAATGCTCCTGAAAATACAATTGCCACCTTTGTTGCTGCAGCAGAAAATGGCTACAGTACAGTTGAATGTGATGTAGAATGGACAAAGGATGATATTCCCGTTATTTTGCATGATACTACTATAAATAGAACCGCAAGAAGACAAAATGGATGGCGATTATTTTTTCCAAGAAAATGTTCAAATTTAACTTATGAACAATTGCTGAAATATGATTTTGGCTCTTGGTTTTCCAGTGATTTTAAAGGCACAAAAATCCCATCATTTGATGAACTTCTAAATTGTGCCAATGATCATGATTTGAATTTGTATATTGAATTAAAAGAGACCACCGATTTTGGAGATAAAAAGGCACAAATTTTAGCTGATGCTGTTAAAAATGCAGGTCTGGAGGATAAGGTTACCTGGATTAGTTTTAATTCTGATTATTTAAAAGCTATGGCAAGTGTTCTGCCTGAAGCAAGGCTCGGTTATTTGAGCAAAAAATGTATTGACGGTGGCACTATTGATATATTAAAAGGTTTGCAGACAGGTCAAAATGAAGTATTTTTAGATATAAAATCAAGTAAAATATCCGAGAAATCAAGTAACTTGTTAAAAAATGCAGGTTTTGATTTTGAAGTGTGGACGGTAGATGATTCTGATGAGCTTGAAACCTTGTCATTATATGATTGCAAGGGGATTACAACCGATAAAATCACAGAAGAAGATATTGAAGAATACTATGACCGTTAATGCGGCTTGAGAAATTTTATTTCAAAGCATATAATTTTTTTATGATTGAAGATGCTATTTTTAAAAAAGCCAGACTTGATTTAAATAAAATTAAATCTGCAGGTTTGAAAAAGTTTTCCAGCGGCTGGGAGTTAGAAAAAGCTTTTATGGATGGGGCTTTTAGATGTGTAATTTGGATTTATGAAAAAGGAAATGTTAAAGGTAAGGTTTATGATTTTGTTAATGGGGAAGAATATTTACCATTAAGGATGGAGCATCAGACAGGCGGGTTTTCTTCCAAAGTAAGGCTTGAATATGAAAAGATGCTGGAAGATATTTTAAAGAATTATTTTATTGAAAAACATTTTACATCACTACAGGCAAATAGAATCACGGATTTAATATATAAGTATTTTAATGTAAAGCCGGATTTTCCATGGAAAGACCAGAAAACTGGGGCTGATGCAGGAGTTTTTAGAAAAAATGTTAAAGGTAAGTGGTTTGCTTTAATCATGAATATTAAAAAAGACAGACTTATCTTGAATGCAAAAGAAAATGCTGATATCATTAATTTGAAGCTTGAGAGTGATGAAATCGAAACTCTTATTAAAAAAGAAGGTTTTTATCCCGCTTATCATATGAATAAAAAATATTGGATAACGCTTATACTTGATGAAACTTTGAGCGATGAAACTATTATAGAATATATTAAAAAAAGCTATGAAAATGTTAAATAACCTTATTCTATATATTTTTCGCCCCACTCGCACATTTTATATAATATTGGTATAAAGGATTCTCCTTTTTTAGATAAGGAATATTCAACCCGGGGAGGAATCTGCGGGTATACTTTTCTTTTAATTAAATTATCGTTTTCAAGTTCTTTTAATGTACTGCTCAGTGTTTTATGAGATATAATGTTTAGATATTTTTGCAGACTGTTAAATCTTATAATTTTATGTCTGTAAATTGCGTATAAAATTGTTAGTTTGTATTTACCGTTAACAAGGGATAATGTATAATTGAAGCCGGTTTTATCAAAACTTTCAACAATTTTTAGGCAGTCTTGGTCTTCTATAATCATATTATGTTCCATTTGGTTATTAGGTTACCTTTTTGTACGTACTTGAATAAAATATCCTTATAATTTAACATAATAAATATTTAAAAGAAAGGGTTATTATTATGCGGGAACAGATAGAAGAATTTAGTAAAGTTGAAAATGTTGCAAGAAAATTTATAGAGGCAGTGCGTACAGGCAACAGTGAAATTGTAAAGCCTTATTTTTATGAAAAAGCTTCATTTTTTGGGCAGCTGAATGAAAAAGAATATCAATCCGGCTCAATTCAAGGTTTTTATGATACTATCGATAAAATGGGTTCTATCAAGGAAGATTATATTGCAAGAGTTGATGTTTTAAATATTGAGAAGACTGTTGCTGTTGTGAGAGTCATTGAAGATAACTGGCATGGGTATAAATTTACTGATTTTCTTATTATGAATAAAATAAACGGCGAATGGAAAATTGTTGCAAAAGTTTATGATACGTTATCTTAAAATGAATTAAAAACATAAATGCAAATAAAAAATACGGGCTTTTTATTTGAGCCCGCATTTTTATAATATTTAATTTATAACTAAATTCTATTTTCCCAAACTCCGCCTTTTCTATCCACAAGGGCGTCATAACAGGACCAAATTCTAAAAATGCCGGTTAAACCTAGAACCGCATGGGTTATGTTTTTCTTCTTTTCATTTTTATTTACAGCTTGACCAATTCCTGGCCAAATGAAAAGCGATAAAGCGGCAGCGCCTACTGACTTTCCGGATACTTCGCCATCTGTGCCGTGGGTTCTGGCGTAAGATGGTGTCAATGTTGAAAATATCGCAAAAATAATCAATATTAATAAACTCTTTTTCATATAAAACCTCCTCGTTCTTACTTTTATATATTCCGGCATGATAGCATAATTCCTAATTTTGGGCAAAATTAGGAATAGCACCTTTTTAGTTATTTGAAGCTATTTTGTTTAGTATGGTATCAAATCCAGGACACAGCGCACAGAAAAAGCAGCACTAACCGGATAAGTAGCATTCAAGTGCAAGACACCAGTATCTAATGGAGCATGATAAGGGTAGCCATTAGCTCCGCCAAAAGAAGCAGACCATATAGCGTGCGGGTAGCAGTTGGTATTGCTGGAGCCCTGGCAGCCGCCACGCAGCTCAAAACATCGTGCAGCGCCGTACTTAGAACTCTCAAAGTACTCGCAGAGCTGACAGTCTGTACTTAATAGCAACATCAAACCCACGACACAGCGCACAGAAAAAGACCATGTGGCAATACACTTGCCATAACCTCCTGTCTGATTACATGTAGAAGAAAGCGAACCAAAAGCACCTCTAGCAAGCTCTGGTACTCTATAATGCCCGCTTGACTCTGCAACGGTACCTGACCACAAGTGGTACGCCCAGCAGTTGCCGCTATAGGAGCCCTGGCAGCTGCCACTCAGACCTGCACACCGTACAGTACCGTACTTAGAACTCTCATAGGCGTCACAAAGCCGCAAGCCATAGTCTGAAGAGTCCAAATCCAGGACACAGCGCACAGTAAAAGCATAGGCAGGAACTCTGACTAACGGATTAAGTGTGCCACTGTTTAACGAAAAGTCGTGATACTCTGTCGATGAAGCAGGAGTACCGGACCATATGTCTAACGGGTAGCAGTTGTTATTTATAGAGCCCTGGCAGCCGCCAGTCATGCTAGAAGCTGTATCATGCGGCAGGAATTTTTAATGTACAGTAATTTTGCGCTGTGCCAAAATAGAAGTAAGTAATTTGGCTTGGTAACTTAAATTCTATCAAGCGATATTTGCACAATTATGAATGCAAAACTTTATCATTTAAATGACCTTACTTGACGATTTGAAGCCTCATTCTGCTGAAACCCTTGAGTTTCAACACTCTAGAGGTATATATTAATATATCATATTAAAGTATTTTAAAAATAACAACTTTGTAAAATTTTGCTTCAAATCCAGGACACAGCGCACACCAAAGGAAGCTACAGCAGGTCTTATAAGAGCATTTGCAAAACTTCCGGCATTCAACTCTCTGTTATAATAGTAACCAGTCTCTGATAATGCTGATGACCATATACCATACGGGTAGCAGTTGTTAGCCCAGCTTGTACCTGGGGCAGCGCCCTGGCAGCCGCCATAAAATGGTCCGCACCTTGCAGCACCGTACTTAGAACTCTCAAGGTACTCGCAGAGCTGGCAGTCTGCACTTAATAGTAACTTCAAATCCAGGACACAGCGCACAGAAAAACCACTGGAGACAGGATAAGTAGAAGGCAGCCCGGTGATGCCGGAATCCAGATAAAAGTGTATAGGGTTACCATTACCACCAAAGCTGTTAGTCCACATAGCGTGCGGGTTGCAGTGGGTATTGTAACCGCCCTGGCAGCCGCCAATCAAGGGATAGCAGTGTGCAGCACCATACTTAGAACTCTCCCAGTGGTCGCATAGCTGTAAATCATCTTCTGCATTTGGATGTGTGCTTCAAATCCAGGACACAGCGCACAGAAAAGCTCCAACTGACGGCACACTTGCCGTGCTCACCGCCTGCAGATGAGTCTTGATGACAAATGCCTTGGCTTTCAAAACTGCCGTTTGTGAAGTGTAAAGCTCTATGATACTGCTGTGAACCGACAAAAGAACCTGACCATACTATGTATGGAAAACAAGCACCTATAGCCCCGCTAAATCCTGATGATGCGCCCTCACAGCCGCCAAAAAGAATCTGGCACTGTGCAGCACCGTAACCAGAACTCTCCCACCTCTCGCAGAGCTGCAAAGCCATATGCAGGTGCTGAAAACCAGCTGCTTGAAACAGTGAGTGAAATTCAAATCCAGGACACAGCGCACACCAAAAGCCCAGGCAACAGGGTAACTGGTAGAAGGATTGAAGCTGCCTTGATTGAAGTGACCGGAACTTGGCTCGCCGGATGATGCCTTAGCACCCCAAGTAACGTGCGGGTTGCAGTTGGTATTGTTGGAGCCCTGGCAGCCGCCATTCAGTTCGTTTGCAGGCTCGTGTGGGTGTTTTGCAAGAATTTGTTTTCACTGACGTTCTCACAAAATTTACTCAACATCTCCCTCTCGCAAAACGTGACATTTAGTCACCTTTTGTTCGGCAGAGTCTTGCCACGCAAATGCTTCTTTTTGTCAATGCTCACACATTGGCAAAATTCAGCACCGGCTTACGCATATCGTGCAGCACCGTACTTGAAACTATCCCAGTTGTTGCAGAGCTGCAAACCTTTAGCTGCAGCAAAGTAAAAAAGCATCTTGCAAAAGCTGCTTTATTTTCAATGTGCAATTCCTGCTGCCTTTAAATTTAGGCACTGTGTCTATTAATAACGACAAGTAATTTAATTTAACAGCATAAACTCTATTAAATGGTATTTGCTAAAAGCAAAATTGAAATACACTTTCCAAACTGCATATTTATTGCAGCATTTTACTGTATTCTTGTCTGACGATTTGAAAACCCTTTCTGTTAAAATCCTTGAACTTTAACACTCTTAGGGCATATTTCTTTATAAGATAATAATAAAATATGTTTTAAATAGCAACTTTGTAAAGTTAATGGAACTTAATAACTCTGACAATTTATTTTATTTATATGTGTTAACTGAATAACAGACAAAAATGGAGATTTTATAATGACGGTAAATTTTAAAGGACAAAATCCTGCTTATATCGCACTTGAAGCGCTGCCTGTTGGTAAAAAAGCCAAAAATACCAACAAAACTGTATATATTAACCCAAATGCTGTAGGAGTAATTGAACCTTCAAGTAAAAAAGCCCGCACTGGTGATGGTTATGCATTAAATGATAGTGACAAACTCACAGAAAGTAAGATTACTTTAACAAACGGGCAAGAATTTTATGTAAGTCTTGGAGCTAAAGAAACTGCAACAAGGCTTAGTGAAGGTGCCAGAATAGAAAATTTAATTCTTAATTATAATGCATAAAGGCAATGTATATAATCTTAAAATAAACTTTGTTTTATGATATGTTTTATTTTGTAAAATAAAGGAATTAAATTATGAAAAAAATATTTGTATGTGCAATATTAGCAGTTCTAGTAATTAGCACTATTATAGTAAATAAAGTTTTGGCGCTTCAAAATGTTCAAATGAAAGATTCTGATTATGCTAAAAATATGTATTCGCCTGCCTTTCCGTTGGTTTACGAAGATTTAAAAAACGAAATTGTTAAAGGTAAGGTAGAGTTTGTCGGGTATCATTCTTCAATGATTGATGTTTTGGATTCCCTTGATTCACCTGAAAATCGCCTAAGTGAAGAATTTTATTATAAAATAATTGCAAAAAGAACGCCTGAATATAAAAGGAAAATTGAATATGATATTAAGAAAAAATTTAATGAAAAAAGTTCTATTCTTGATATGATATCCTGGAAACCAGGAGATGAGAGAGACATTGTTCTTTATTCAATGGTAAAGAAAAATGTTGAATTTTTGAAGTATTTTGAAATACTTGAACCTATGTCTTTTAATAATTCAAAAATAGATATTAAATATTTTGGTACAAAGGATAAATTAAGATTTTTCAAAACGCAAATTAAACCGTTGTTTTATAAAGATGAAAATAATTATGCAGTTTCTCTAAAAACAAAAACGGGCGACGAGGTTATTTTATATACAGGAGACTTTAAAGATAAAACCGTACACCAAATTTGGGGTGATTTAAATAAGAAAATAAAGCCTGACAGCTTTAAAAATGACGATAAATTCCTGGCTCCTTTCATTGATATTAAACAGCTGATAAGCTATGATGATTTTGCAGGCAAGGAAATTAAGGGCACAGATTATAAAATTGCAAAAGCTATAGAGAGTGTTGAATTTTCACTTGATAATAAAGGAGCTAAGCTTAAAAATGAAGCCATGATAATGATGGAAACCTGTGCGCTAAGACCTGATGTGCAGCAGAGGTATTTTTATTTTGATAAACCATTTGTTCTGTTTATGAAGGAAGAAGGACACAGCCTCCCTTATTTTATGGTTAAGATTGAAGATACAAAGTATCTGGTGAAGCCATAAAACGAAGGTTTATGGTGAAAATTAAATATACGAAATTTCATTAGACCATAAAACGAAGGTTTATGGTTAAGATTGAAGATACAAAGTATCTGGTGAAGCCATAAACTTACTTTTTAGAAAAGAAGTTGATGATTTTATTTAAAAATCCTTCATCTTCTTCATCAGCTTCTGCGTAGGCTTTATTTTCGGCATTTGGGGATTCTTTGCCTTCTCTTACCTTGCCGTATTTTTCAGCCATTCTGTAGTCGCCTTCTGAAAAGTAAAAATCACCCAACACAGTTTTAGCGTGGCTGTCGCCGTCAAGTTCATAGACTGCATTCCAAAAATCCATAGCCGTATATTTTTCACCTAATCCCATATACAGGTTTGCAAGCTCAATTAAAACATTTTTATCTTTTTTATTTAAAGAGTGGGCGTGGTTAAATTCAACAATGGCTTCATCATTTTTATTTTGTGCTTTTTTCATATAGCCAAAATTAACTGCTGCCATAAATTCATCATTTAAACCCTCATAGCATAATGCTTTCATCTGAAATGATACAGCGCTTGGACCTATTAAATTAATATATTCATTAACCACATTAAGTGCTTCATTGTATTCATTTTTGTTATAGAAATATTCAGCTAAAAGAAGTTTGTATGCTGCTTTTTCTTCTTTAATCTGCGGCTTCATTTCATCCAAAACGGCTTTTGCTTCTTCATTTTTGCCTGCCTGTAATAAAATTTTAGCCTTAAGATTTCTATCTGTTACAAATTTAAGTGCTTCTTCATAAGAGGCTAAATCATAATACAATTTTGCAAGAATGTTTTTAAAACCAATATCATCAGAAAATTCATCAACTGCTTTTTTTGCAATACCTACAGCGCTTTCTTTAGCATCTTCTATAATATAGAGGTCAATAAGTTCAAGATAGCTCTCTTTTGTGTCGGGAGCTAATTCTATAATTTTATTAAATTCATCAATGGATTTTAAATTTTTATTTGCAACTCTGTATAAACGGGCAAGTTTAATTCTAGCTTCAATTGAATCAGCGTTAAGGTTTAAGGCTTTTTTTGTATCATTAATTGCATGTTCAAATTTTTGATTTACAACATTATAATTGGCGCGCATCAAGTAATATTGGAATTTATCCGTTTCAAAATATAAATCCATTAACTGACCTAAGGCAATTTCATCGGTTGGTGCAATTGTCAAAATTTCATTGTATAACTCTATTGCTTTTTCTTTATCGCCATCTGCCATAGCATCAGAGGCTTGATTATGAATGTCTTGTAAATCTTGTGTCATTGCTTATAAAATCCTTAAACTTATTCTTCTTTTAGAAACATTTTTGCAAGTTCATCAGCTCCTGTAAAGCCTCTGTCTGCTATTAACCTGCTTACTTTTTTGTTATCGTAATTTATAAATTTATGTTCAACTTCAAAAGTGCCGTTATCGTTAATTTTTAAGATTACATAAACAGGCATTCTGGCTGGAATCATAGAACGACCGACACTTCCTACATTTATTACCTGCTGACCTGAATTTAAAATAAAACCGCAGGGAATGTGGGTGTGTCCGCAAAAAACAATATCTGAAAATGACCTTGAAACTATTGACTCAACTTTGCTCATTTCAAAATACGGGTAGATATTTTCATCCTGACGCCTTGGAGAGCCGTGTACCAGATGAAGTCTCATAGTTCTTTTTTTGTATTTTATATCTACCATTTTGTCTTCAGGCAAATTTTTCAAAAAATTAATATTTTCTTTTTTAATTATTAAAACATCATTAGCCAGAGCATGTGCCATTGGGGATGATTTTTTATTTACTTCTAAGAATTTTGTTTCAGAATAATGCGCGATTAGTTTATCGGTATTTCCCTGAATAATTTCAAAATTACGACCCATGGTAGTTTGAAGTTCCATGCATTTTTCAATGGTATAATTCGGGTCATATCCTGCCATTGCAATGTCTCCAAGGCAGAAAATTTTATCACAGTCATTATTTTTAATGTCGTCTAAAACTGTATCAAATGCGAGTTTATTCCCGTGTATATCAGATATTATAGCAATTTTCATGGTATGATTTTAACATAAAAAATAAAAATTAGAAACGGAAAATTTTATGGAAAAGATTCAAATAAAAATAGGGGATATAAAAATTGGTGCAGGCGCACCCGTTTCTGTGCAGTCTATGACAAATACCAAAACAGATAATATTGAGGCTACGCTTTACCAGATAAATGAGCTTGCAGAAGCAGGATGCGAGATTGTACGTCTTGCGGTTTTAAATAAAGACTGTGCAGCGGCACTAAAAGAGATAAAGCAAAAATCTCCGGTACCTTTGGTTGCTGATATTCATTTTGATTACAGACTTGCTTTGGCTGCAATGGAAGCAGGAATTGATGCGCTTCGTTTAAACCCTGGGAATATAGGGGGAGAAGACCATGTTAAAAAAGTGGTCGAGATGGCAAAAAAGACTCAAACTCCAATAAGAATAGGGGTGAATGGCGGGTCTTTAGAAAAATATTTAATTGAAGATAAAACCTTGACTCTCGCTCAAAAGATGGTGAAAAGTGCAATGGCGCATATTAAAATATTGGAAGAAAATGATTTTAATATGATAAAAGTTTCTCTTAAATCATCTGATGTACAAACAACAATTGATGCTTACAGAATGATTTATGAAAAAATTCCATATCCGCTGCATTTAGGGGTAACAGAAGCCGGGACTTTAAGAGGCGGGATAATAAAGTCTGCAATAGGTCTTGGAAGTCTTTTATCGCAAGGAATTGGCGATACTATAAGGGTTTCTTTAACAGAAAATCCTGTGGAAGAAGTGAAAGCGGGGTTTGAGATATTAAAAGCCCTGAAATTAAGAAATGACGGTATAAATTTTGTATCTTGTCCTACTTGCGGCAGATGCCAGATTGATTTAATTTCGCTTGCTCATCAGGTTGAAGACAGGTTTAGAAATAAATTTGATGAACGATTTAAAAAAATGAAACAATCTGTTACAATTGCAACAATGGGGTGTCCGGTTAATGGACCAAATGAAGCAAAAGATGCAGATTACGGTGTAGCCGGTGCGATAGGCGAAGGTTATATCTTCAAAAAAGGCGTTTTGGTGAAAAAAGTTAAGGAAGAAAATCTCTTGGATGAATTTGAAAAAATAATAATTCAAGATTTTAATTAAAAAATTACATTAAACGGTTGGTTAAAAACAAATAATAATATATAATAATATTAATAAATAAAAAAGTATTTAATTTAGAGGATTTTACATTATGAAAAAATTTGCAATAACACTTTGCATTTTAGGCGGATTAGGAATCACTTCAGGTGCTTTTGCTTATATTCAAGCTGAAGATATGCCAACAGTTCCGCAAATAAAGGCTGAAGGCTACTCAACCGAGATGAGCAAAGTTACTGACCTTGTAAGATATAATCATTCTAAAGCAACTGCAGATACTTACTATAATCTTGACCCGTATGCTGATTGCGATGGCAGTGATAAATTAAAATGGTACTCATTTGTTAAAAGATGGTTTGACCCAAACCAAGATGATGAAATGTTTGGCAGACACAATATCAATTTCAGCAATAAATGGGGTGTTATGGATGGTCAAGCGCCTTATATGACCAAAAAAGTTAAAGAAGCAGAAGGCGAAGTTGACGATGTTGATATTCAGCAAGTAGATTCAACTCCTATTGATGATGAGATTGATTCGCTATAGTTTTAATTGAATAAATAGTTTTAAAAAGTGCTCTGTTTCAGGGCACTTTTTTTATATTGTTTTATTGGATGCAAGATTTTTTCAGGTAAGTTGTACAAAAATATTAAGAAATATAAATATATATTTTATTTTTTACCGTTTTGATTTTAGAAATTTTGCAGTTTTGCCGATATGTGTATTATCTGATGAAAATTAAAATTATTTATAAATAAAAGGAGTGCACAGTTATATGGAACGAAATTTTTTATCCGGCAAATCAGTAGATTTTGGTAAAGTTGCAAAACAATTAGCGAGATATGCAGCAGATGAAGAAAATGCTGATAAAATCCAACAAGAATCCTCGGGGGGGATTTGGGAAACCGAAACAAAGCCTGTAAGAGGTGCGTTTAGACCTGATAGCGGCACGCTTTTTGATGATAGTGTAACATCTTTTATAGAATTAGGAAGAAACGTATCAAAAAGACATATGGCCCCGGAGCCTTATGATTTAAAAATCGGCACTGATTTAGATTTAAAGGATATAAGAAAAGAGCATAAGATAGCTGATAATAAAAGAACAGCGAATGATAAAGAGCAGGCAATTGCAGTAAGGGTGCCTGTAAGAGATAAAGTTTCCAATACGGATACAGAACAAAATAAACAAAATGCGGCTGCAGTCCAAGATAATAAAACAAATAAAGCAAAAGAAACTGATGAAAAAGCTAAGAATAAGAAGACTAAAAATAATATTGCAAAAGAAAAAGTAAGCAATAATGGCGACACTACAACAACAGTAAGAACGTATAAAGACGGTACAAAAGAAAAAATTATTCAAACAGGTGATAAAGTTACTACAATCAGCTATGATAAAGCCGGCTTGCGCACAAATAAAACCATTACTGAAGGCAAAGGCAATAATAGACAAGAAACTAATGTCGAGTATAAAAATGGTGTTGTAGATAAAAAAACTGTGACCCGTGCAAATAATAAAGATTATAAAGCTGTGACATATTATGATGATGGTAAGGCTTCAAAAAAAGTTGTAAAAGATGGCACAAGCACAATAAATAAAACCTTTAAATATGATAAAGACGGTAATATAGCTTCTTCCTACGCTGAGATTGTAAATGATATTACTAAAGAAAAAACAGTTAAATCAACTGTTTATGATGGTAATAATAAAACAACAACCGAAGCCAGACCTGACGGTAAAATAAATACTTATATATATGAAAGGCAGGATGCAAAAAGCGATTGGGGCATCATAAGAAAGGAAATTCAAAAACAAGGCTCAGAAGATAAAACCATTTGCGAATATTCAGATAAGGTAATAAATAAAGATGGCACTGCGGTACGCAATAAAAAAATAACAACACCTTTGGGAAATGTATATTATGATGTTCAAACAATCGGCACAAATGGAAAAGTAATTAAAACCATGAGATATTCTGATGAAGAACATAAAAATCTTACCACGGTGACTGAAGCCAATTTTAATACTGATGGATATAAAATAAATACGAAAAAAGTTAAAACAAATAAAGAAGGTGTAACAACATCTAAAGTAAGTACAGAATATAATGATAAAACAGGAAAACCAAAAAGTTGCGTTAAATCAACACATGATGATACAGGTAAACTCATAAAGAATGAAAAATATACATATGATGATAACGGTGTTATTACAAGCTGCTCTGTGATGAACAGGTTTGATGATAACAAAATAAGTACTGAAATTCAAACATTCCGCTCTGATGGGACACTGGAAGCTGTAGAAAACACAACACAAGGATTTAAAAGCTTTATGAATACTAAGGGTGTGGTTTCAAGAATGGAATTTAGAAATATAAATCCAGCATCTATAGCAGAGCATGTTCCAGAAATGTCTGTGTCAAATTCTTCTCTACCTTTATTCAGCAGCGAAGACGGTACCCTTATTGGTATTGCAAAATATGATGAATCAGGCAGACTGCTGCAAATAGATTGGGAAGCAGGTGCTGCAGTTTGATTTAAGTGTTTTTATTTTAATTTCAAAGACCGCATAAGTTACAAATGCGGTCTTTTTTTTGTTATATAAAATTATTTAAAATATTTATAACGGGTGTGGAGAGAAAAAAGCCTGCAATTAATAGCAAAGCTGCCATCGAGAGGATAAAAATATAAATGTTCACTCTGTTAAATACAGGTTTTTTCTTGTAGATTTTTAACCTATCAGGCTTTTGGAACATAAAAGATATAATTTTAAAATTGTAATATACGGCAAGAATGCTTGCAAATGCTGCAAAAAGCAGCGGGTATACGCTAAAAATTCCGCTTCTTAAAATATTGGAGAATAAATAAAATTTAGCGGTAAAGCCTGCCATAACAGGAAAACCTGCGAATGATAAAAGACAAATTACAACAAGGGTTGCAAAAAACGGGCTAATATAAGCTACACCTTTAATTGCGCCCAAGTTTTCATCGACATAAAGTTTTTTAGCACCGTAATCCGTTTCATATTTTGAAGTTTCAGATTTCAATATAAACTTTCTTAAATTGCGCACTACAAGCATAAAGGCTGCCCAAAGCCCGAAATTTGAGATTAAATAAACGATTAAGAAAAATATTGAAGCTGTAATTGAACTTTTTGTGAAAAATGCTATCCCTAAAAGCACATAACCTATATTTGAAATAGAGCTTGATGCAAGAAAATCTTTGATATCGCCTTCTTTTTTAACTATTCTTGCGGCGATTAAATTGCCAATCACAAGCGTAATGCAGGCGCACAAAATAAGTGCAAAACTTAAAACACTGTTAAAGCACCCTAAAGATGAACCTGTTTTAATCAGCGCAGCTGCTCCTACAGTTTTGATGACAGAGGATATAAAAAGACCAATTGAATAATTTGAGCCTTTAAATACATCCATAAGCCATATATAGAATGGAAATGCACCAATTTTAAAGGTAAGTGCAAGGAAAAATAAAATTTCACCAATATTTAAAAGAGGAGTGGAAGGGAGAATTTTATTTATTGCTATTGTGTTTATATCGGAAAAATTAATGGTACCAAGGTTCAGGTAAATATAACTTATTCCAAGGAGCATAAAACAGCTTGCAACTTCATTTATAATGAAGTATTTAACACTTGCTTCAAGGGAATTTTTCTCTTTATCTTTTTTATTATAAAAAGAAGCTATTAGAAAATATAAAGCTACACTGAGGATTTCAACAGATAAAAACAGTGTTATAAAATCATTTGAAATACAAACCCCGTATCCCCCAAGGAGTGAAATTAAAAACAGAGATGTAAAGTTTGAAATCTTTCTATTGAGTTTTTTTACAAATCCAAACGATAAAAGAGACGTAATAAAGGCGCATAATGTTATTAAGAACTTAAAGAATAAATTCAAAGGAGTAATATTAACGGAACCTGAAAGGAAGGTTAAATTATAATCTGTAAAAGGAACAAGATTTGAAAAGATATCAAGATTTGTTAATTTTAAAAAACCTGTTAAAAACGGTAAAAATCCCAATAGCATTAATGCAAGAATTGTGTTTAAGAGTCTCAAATGCCATTTTGGCGCTAAATTTTTTATATGCAGCCCGATAAAAGCTGATAAAATAACCCCAAAAATCAGGATGAAATCAGAAACAAAATATATGTAGCTGTTTTGTAAGGTTTCCATTTATACTCCTTAAAAAATATTTGCTATTATTGTGGTGATATTTATGTTTGAAAAAGCTGCAATATTATCAATAATGCCCATTGGGTAAATGCCAAAAATTATTACTGCAAAAGCTAGAATGGCAAGAATTGCGGTTTGATGGTTTGATAATTTTATTTCTCCAAAATCATATTCAACAAGCCCGAAAAATGTTCTGTGCAGCATTCTTAAAACATATACGGCACAAAGGATTATTCCTAATGCTGCTGTAATAACAGATACCTGTATGAAGTTTGTCATAAAGAATCCTTTTTCAATAAGGGGTGAAGAAAAACCGCCCATAAGAGATAGGATTTCTCCGCTAAAGCCCATAGTAAAAGGGATTGCGATATATGAAGCAGATAAAATAAGCATTAATACTGTGATTTGCGGAACAAAGTTTGAGATTCCTCCTAAAAGTTCAAGCTTTCTTGTCTTAAATTTTTGATGAATTATTCCCTGACCCATAAATAAACCTGCCGAAATAAGTCCGTGCGCTATCATATAAAATATTGCACCGTTTAGCCCAAATTCCGTGTATGAACAAATACCGATTAAAACGATTCCCATATGAGCAATTGAAGAATAGGCGATAATTTTTTTGATATCATTTTGTGAAATAGCGCAGTATGAGGCAAAAACTACTCCTATTGCACCAAGAAAAATGAGTGCCGGTGCCATAAGCTGAAATATTTCATAGAACATTTGAAGATTGATTCTAATTAAGCCGTAAGCACCTGTTTTAAGTAAAATTCCTGCTAAAACCATACTTACAGGGGTCGGTGCCTTTGTGTGCGCATCTTTTAACCAGGAATGCAGAGGAAAAACAGGCAATTTTACAGCAAATGCAGCCAAAAATCCGATGCAGGAGATTAACTGGAGAACAATTGGGAAATTAACCGAATTTTTAATTAAACTTTCAAAATCAAGCATTACCCCGGTATCTGCTCCGTAAGCATATAGAAGAGCAATTGATATAAACATTAAAATTGAGCCTGCGAATGTGAATAAAACAAATCTCATTGCGCTTTTTTTAGCTTCGCTGCCGCCCCACATTGAAATTAAAAAATACATAGGAATCAGCTCTAATTCCCAGAATATAAAGAATGTAAATAAGTCATTGGCGGCAAAAATGCCTGTAATTGCGCCCTGCAAAATTAACATAAGCGAATAATAAAGCTTGTATTTTGAATTTATCATAGTTTTTGATGCCATAAGAGCCAAAAGCATAATAAAGGAGGTCAAAAGGCACATAAGAGCTGAAAAACTATCTAAACCGAATGACAAGGCAGCATTTAGCCCGGGCAGCATATCAAAGGGCAGTTTTTTTATAAATCCGAAGGTTGAGGTTTCAGGATTTAGAAAAAGTGTAAAAAATATTGTATAAACAAGGTTAAAGATGCAAAAACCTTTCGCAAAGCGTCTGATTTTTACAGCATTATTTGGAAAAAACGGCGAAATTATCATTAAGCCTGCAAAAACAGGCAGCAGTACAAGTACAAAAATATTTAAACAACTAAAAATAAAATCAACCGCCATAGTTTGAAAGCCCCTTAAAATATACCATTACCGCGCATAAAAGAATCAGTGTTACAAATAAAAACGAGCAAAAGGTGTATGAGTTTAAATTACCGTTTTGCAGCCTTAAGCTTAAATATGAACCAAATCTTGCAACTTGGCTTAACAACACATAAAAACCGTTTATAAAATATTTATCAATTGCCTTTATTACTTTTGCAGTGCCTTTTATTAAAAATTTATAGAGCCATTCAAAAATTTTATTTATAAAGAATTGAAGCACTATAAATCTGTATATAAGGCGGATTTTTTTAATTTTAAATCTTCTAACACCGTATATATGCCACATAATATAAATCATTACGCCTGCAAGTATAAATATGGATATTTCAAGCTCAGGGTGCCTTATGAGATAAAATTTTTGTCTTATGATGTAGATGTATCTTTGAAAATCAGGCGCCAAAAAACCGCCTAAAAACGCACTTAAAAAGGCAAGAAATGCGGATGGTATAAGTAAAAATAAATCAATTCCGTTATAAGGGAGCTCCTCATTTTTTGAAAAATCAATCGAGCCTTTATAATTGCCTTCAAACATTAAAAAATAACTTCTAAACAGGTATAAAATACTTAAAACCCCTGCAAAAACAAATAATCCAAGGTATAAAAACTGGTTTGAACTATATAAGTGGCTGATAATCATTTCCTTAGAATAGAAGCCGCTGAAAAAGAAGCCAGATAGTGATAAAGCTCCTAAAAGCCATCCTGCTGCAAGTATTGGGAAATGTTCTCTTAAACCGCCTAAAAATTTAATATTTGAACTTAGAGTTTTTTTAATTACAATACCTGCAATTAAAAACATCATAGCTTTTGTAATACCATGCATACCAAGATGGAAAATCGAACCGCTGTATGCCCCGCATCCAAGTGCTGTCATCATTAAGCCGGTTTGAGATGAGGTTGAAAAAGCAAGAATTTTTTTAATATCATTTTGCGAAATTGCAATAATACCGCAGGTTACAGCCGTTATAATACCGATTATTGAAATAATTTTTAAAACCGAGGGAGATAAAATCAAAGCAGGATAAACCCTGATAAGCAGATAGACTCCGGCAGTTACCATTGTTGCCCCGTGGATAAGCGCACTTATTGGCGTTGGTCCCTCCATAGCTTCTACAAGCCATACCTGAAAAGGAAACTGGGCGGATTTTACGCAGGCTGCAAGCATCATTAAAAGGCAAATTCCTGTGTACATTAGGGCTCCAAGCTGCACGTATGCTAAAAATCCCCAGGAATTAACATCTTTCAAACTTAAAAGCGGATAAAGTATACTTTCATTGTCCTGAATTGCAAAGTATGTAAACCCTAAAATTGCTGCAAACAGTGCAAAATCCCCTATTCGGTTTATTAAAAAAGCTTTTCTTGCAGCACGTTCTGCCTCAGGCTTTTTATAGTAAAATCCAATTAGAAGATAACTAAAAACACCAACCAGTTCCCAAAAAATATAGAACTGGATTAAATTTGTGCTTAAAATGAGTCCTGCCATTGAGAAAATAAACAGGTTTAAGAAAATAAAATATCTGCTAAATCCTTCTTCATTTTTCATATAATTGTATGAAAAAGCACACACAGGAACGCTTACGGCATACAAAATTATCAGCATAAAAGCGGAGACGTTATCCAGAAGCACCCCAAGATGAATTTTAAAAACTCCTGCATTTAAAAACAGAATATTTGATTCAAAAAAATCATTATTGTGAACCATTAAATGATGGGCGCAAACACTTGTTAAAACAAGAGAAAGGATTGTGCCAAAAAGTGTTAAAAACAGTGTTATACGCCTTTTTGGATATGACATACAGCCGTTTGGAATAAAAATAAAAAATGCTGCCATCAAAGGGAGTATTAAAAGCATCCATAAATTTTGAATAATATCCATAGATTATATGTCATCCTCCGTATTTAAATCGTCATAATCAGGGCAATCAGCTGATTTTAGATTGTTGAGCCCGTTTGTATTTATGTTTTTAAATTTAAAATAAACAGCCAAAATAAGCCCTAAACCTGCTGCCATATTTATTGCCCCGATTACTGTTGTAAACAAAGCAAGAGTTTGTCCTTCAGGGATAGAAAAATTAAAGAATAAATTTTCTACAGGTGCAAAATTTTGTATAATAGTGCTGTTTGATGCAGTTAAAGAATTTATATAAGAGTTGTTTTCATTAACAAAAGCGTTTATTGCAACAAAATTCAGGCTGACAGCATTAATCATAAACTCTATTCCAATAATAATTCTTATTAGATTTCCACTTGTGATTGTAATTATAAGCCCTGTTATAAATATAAAAAGAGCAAATATTAAATAGTGGCAAAGCCCGGGCTGCAGCCAGTTTGCCGGGTTTTGTATATTTATAAAAGAGAATATTTCACCAAACATATTTAAACATTTTCCCCTTTTTTAAATCCGGTATTATCTGTGTCAGATACCTGTTTATGAGTGTTTTTTATTACTATAACGGCAGTAACTCCTAATATTGCAGCAAAAAGAAGGATGCCTGTGAGCTCAAACGCAAAAGCATTATTTTTATATAAATTGGCTGCAAAATCAGACATAGTATAAACTTGAATGCTTTTAAAGCCTTTAAATTGATATAAAATAAAAGGAATAATAAGCAGTGCAAAAATAATCCCCAAAACAGGCGTAAATAGAGTTTTGAGGCTAAATAGCAAACTGTTTTTTTTATCATTTTTTAAATTTGTCATCATAACTGAAAACAGCATCAAAATGCCTATTCCAGCCCCCCATAGCATAATTTGGATTGCTCCAAGATACGGGGCATTCAACAGAAAATAAAAACCCGAAAACCCCCAAAATAGAAGGATTGCTCCTGCTATAGAATTTATTGTGCTTTTTTGAAACAGGCAAAAAGCCGCACAGAGTGTACAAATGAGTATTAAAATATAGAAAATTATTGTGTTTAAAACTTCCATTTTATCCCTTTGGTTTTTTAAATTTCTTCTTCCGTTACAAACGCCGGTATATCTGTATTTTCAGAGTTTTGATTATCTGAAGACAGCATCTCTTGTGCTTTTTGAATGTTTTCTTGCGAAATTTCAGACTCTGCCTGCGTCTCGGTTTCTTTTTGCGCCTTAATTTCAGATATTTTTTTACAATCTAATATTAAATCTTTTTTATCATTTGTTGCAAGTTCGTATTGTTTCGTTATATTTAAGGCTCCTGTCGGGCAATTATAAGCGCAGTTTCCGCAAAATATACACCTTGAAACATCAATTACTGTAAGCTTTTTTATTCCATTTTCGTTCTCTTTAATTTTGAGGACATCCATCGCAGGGCAAATTTTGGTGCAAAGCCCGCAGCCAATACACTTTTCATAGTTGAGTTCAAGCATTCCTCTGAATTTATCAGGGATTTCAGGTTTTTGTTCAGGATAAGACAGGGTTACTCTTTTTTTAAATGCTTGGCAAAAAACTGTCAATATGCTCTTAAATATTGATATTGCGCCTTTTGTAAATTCTATAATCATATTAAAATCATTATTTTTCATCTATTTTGCACCCATAAAATATTGAATCAAAACTGCAATGTTAAGATTTATTAATGATAATGGAAGCAGAATTTTGTATGAAAACTCTAAAACCCTGTCATATCTTAATCTTGGCAGCGCTGCTCTTATTAAAAATATAAAGAAAATTATAAAGAATGTTTTAAGAATTAACCAAAAAATCTGCTCAATAAATATTAGCGATTCGGGTAAAACATAAGTGCCAAACGGACTTAGATAACCTCCAAAAAACAGGCATACAAAAAGTACTGAAATTAAAAACAGAAGCAAATATTCGCTAAAGAAAAACAGTGCAAACTTTATGCCTGAATATTCGGTGGCATAGCCTGCTACAAGCTCACTTTCGGCTTCCGATAAATCAAACGGCGTACGGTTCAAAAGTGCCAAGGCTGAGATAAAAAATACAATGCAGCCGATAATCTGCGGTATAAAATGCCAGCCAAAGAGCCCCAAATTGCTGCTTTGAGACTGAATTATGTCATTTATATTTAAGCTTCCTGTCATAAAAGTGATGGCTAAAATACTTACCCCTATTGGGATTTCAAAGCTTACAGCCTGGATTATTGACCTTGCAGCGCCTATGAGCCCGTATTTATTATTGCTTGAAAAACCGGCTAAAAATACTCCTATTACAGGGATTGAAGCTAATGCCATAAGCAAGATAATTGATGGTTCAATATTTGACTGTATATAAAAATTATTAAAGGGTAACAGGCAAAAAGCAGTGACAACAGGGCATAGGACTATAAAGGGCGCCATAAAAAAGAAAACTTTTTTTCTGGTTTTTGGGGCGCAATCCTCTTTTAAAAGCAGTTTTATAGCATCTGCAAAGGTTTGTAAAATACCTTCATACCCCACGCGGTTTGGACCAAATCTTAGCGTAAATAGCGCCAGAATGCGTCTTTCAAGGTATACGAGAAGTAAAACCATAATAGTGGCAAATATTATAGTAATTATGAAGCAAATTAGCGGATACGCAGCTGCTATAATAGTTTGAGCAATATCTGAAATTGCATTATCGTCGTTATTGAATAATTTAATATATGCACTAAAAACCGCGTCGTTATTCTTTATAAGGCTGTTAATCATCTGTCTGCCTCCGGTAAAACTATATCAAGGCTGCCGTAAATTGCCATTAAATCAGCTATGGTGTTGCCTATAGCAAGCTTTTCAAGAACTTGTACGGCATAAAACGAAGGTGTGCGCCATTTTACACGTTTCGGCTTCTCGCTTCCATCTGTTATTAAATGGCACATAACAAGCCCTCTTACGCTCTCTGTATAGCTTACAGCCTTTCCTGCTTTTGGTTTTATGTTGATTTGATTTAATTCAAGAGCAACCTTTCCTTCCTGATGGCTTAAAAGCCAGTCTGTACACTGATTTACAAGGTCGAGTGAAATTTTTATTTCATCAATTCTTAATTTGTATCTGGAATAGCAATCGCCCTCAAATGCCGTGGGGACAGTAAAATCAAGCTCATCGTAAATAAGATAAGGTTTTTCTTTTCTAAAATCAAGAGAAAGCCCGCTTGCTCTTAAATTTACCCCTGTAATTGCGTAAGGAAGGGCAATTTCAGATGTTAAAATCCCTAAACCCTTTGTCCTATCCAGAAAAATAGGGTTTTCTGTAATCATATTTTCTAAGACTTTAAACTTTTGATTAAAATTTTGTGTAAAATCTAAAATATCATTTAATATATTATTTGAAATTTTATCTCTTACGCCGCCGAAAATATAGTAATTATGCATCATTCGGGCACCTGTAATTTTTTCAAAAATATTCAAAATCTCATTTCTTAAATTAAAAGCGTAAAAAACCGCGCCCTGGTTGCCTAAATCCATTAAAAAACACCCTAACCACAAGAGATGAGAGGATACCCGGTTTAGTTCCATAGTTAAAACCCTAATATATTGGGCATTTTTAGGAATTTCAATCTCTAAAAGTTCCTCTACAGCTGATAAATAGGCTTGTGAATAGAAAAATCCCGCAAGATAATCCACCCTGTCCACCATAGGTAAATATTGGGCAAAAAGCCTGTCTTGTGCTGCTTTTTCAAGCCCTCTGTGCAGATATCCAAGGTACGGAGTGCATTTTGTAATTTTTTCCCCGTCTAATTCTACTGAAAGTCTTAATACACCGTGGGTTGAGGGGTGCTGTGGACCTATATTTACTGTCATTTTGTTTCTTGCAAGTTCCTTCATTTATCCCTCTATTCCTTGCTTTCAGCTTCTATATTTGCCTTAAAATCGCAATTTGAGGCGTTTTCATAGTCATTTCTTAAAGGATGACCTTCAAAATTTTCATCAAGAAAAATTCTTTTTAAGTTTGGGTGATTTTTAAATTTTATGCCAAAAAGGTCATAAATCTCGCGTTCATCATAGTTTGCGCTTTTATAAAGCGTTGAAACGCTTGGTGCTTCATTGTTTATGGTGGTTTCAAATTCCTTAAACTCTTTATTTACAGGGTTATACAGCGTATAGTGCAGTTTAAATTCATCTTTACCTTCCGCATTTGGGCTTAAGTCTTCCGCCATAAGGGATATAAGCGAAACAAAACCGTTTCTTTTGAACTTGCTTAACGTTTGAAATATTTCCATAGATTCTGTTTTCATGGTTTATCCACCCCAAAATACTCTATTTTTAAACCTTCAACATCTTCTGTATCATCTAAAAGCTTGTTGTAGCGTGTCATTAAGTCTTCTTTTCTTTCCGGGATTGATTCGGTTTTTATTTTATTTTTTAATTTTATAAGTGCATCAATTAAGGCTTCAGGCTTGGGGGGACAGCCCGGCAGGTATATGTCAACGGGTATAATGCTGTCTATGCCTTGAATTACACTGTATGAGTCGCAAAACATTCCGCCCGATGCCGCACAAGCACCCATTGCTATGACATATTTGGGTTCCGGCATTTGGAGATAGAGTTTTTTCAAGACTGGCGCCATTTTTGCGGTAATTGTACCTGCGCAAATCAATAAATCCGCTTGTCTTGGAGAACTTCTAAAAACTTCCGAGCCGAATCTTGCAAGGTCATAATCAGCAAAGGCGGCGTGCATCATCTCTATTCCGCAGCATGACGTTGCAAAAGTCAACGGCCACAAGCTGTTTGCTTTGCCAAAATTTAGAAAATGGTCGATACTGCTTACTATAACGTTCATTTATCCTCTTAATTAAAATTTTAAAAAATTTGATTTTATACTAAAGATTAAAGTTAGAATTAAAATTAGAATAAAAATCATAATTTCTATAACATAAAAAATGTCTAAAACCCCTTTCATATAAGCAAAAGGGAACATTAAAACACATTCTGCTTCAAATAATAAAAAACATATTATATATGTAAAAAAATTAATTTGAAAGCAGATATCCGCATCTTCTGAAATCTCTGTACCGCACTCGTAGGTTGAGTTTAAGGCGTTATTTTTTGTTTTATATCTTAAAATCCAGCTTAAAAAATAAGCAAGAAGCCCGAAAATCGTTGAAAAAACTATAAAACCGAAAAATACCAGAAAATCCATTGTCCGCAGGCGTTTTAGCGCCTTCTCTCCCATTTGTGCTTAAAAGTCTATATATAATTTATAGCAATTATTTCAAATTTTGTAAATTAAATATTAATATTAATTAAAGAGTGTTATAATTTTATGGTAATTGAAATTGAACCAAATTTTTATGAGGATTTTATGAGAGCTTCAAAACTTTTTATACAGACACTGCGCGACTTTCCAAACGATGCAGAGGCTATGAGCCACAAATTGCTTGTAAGGGCGGGTTTTATAAAGAAATTAGCCAACGGTATTTATACCTATATGCCTTTAATGAAGCGGGTTTTAGATAAAGTTTCAAAAATCACAAGGGAAGAGATGAACGCTGCCGGGGCACAGGAATTATTAATGCCTTTTGTCCAGCCTGCCGAATTATGGCAAAAATCAGGCAGATGGCAGGTTTATGGCAAAGAATTGATGAGGATGAAAGACAGGCACGATAATGAAATGTGCCTGGCGCCTACCCATGAAGAGGTTGTAACCTCTGTTGCAGATGGGATTTTGGCTTCTTATAAACAATTGCCAGTAAATTTATATCATATTCAATTAAAATTTAGGGATGAAATCCGCCCCAGGTTTGGACTTTTAAGGGGCAGAGAGTTTATAATGAAGGATGCGTACAGCTTTCACACCTCCGAAGAATCACTGGATGAAGAATACCAAAATATGGCGGAAGCTTATAAAAAAATATTTAAACGCTGCGGGCTTGAAACCCGTATGGTGCAATCGGATTCAGGAGCTATTGGCGGTTCTGTAAGCCATGAGTTTATGGTTTTAGTGGATACTGCTGTTGGGGAAGATGATGTATTTTATTGCGAAAAGTGCGGCTATAGCGCTAATTCTAACCATGCCATATCAAAATTAAATGAAACTGAAACAGACGGTGGATTTAAAGAACTTAAAACAGTTGATACGCCTAATGTTAAGACAATTGAAGATTTGGCAAAATTCTTTAATATTAAAGAAAACTGCATTTTAAAAGCAGTTTTATATATTGCAAGCTTTGCTGATGAAGAAACCCCGGATAAGCCTGTGCTTGTAATGATTCGCGGGGATAAAGAGGTTGAAGAAACAAAATTATCAAATGCGGTTGGTGCTCTTGAAGTGCGCAAAGCCGTTGATGAAGAGGTGGTTGAGGCATTAGGCTGTGAGCCCGGGTATTTAAGCTTTTTAGGTGCAGCGGATAAAAATGTTGAAATTTTATTTGATGAAACTGCACGCGGTATGAATAATTTTGTAATCGGTGCAAATGAGCCTCATAAGCATATTACAGGGTATAATTTTTCTGATATTACAGAAAAAGATGTTAAAGAAGTAAAATTTTTTGATATTTCTCTTGTAAAGGCTGGAGAAGGTTGTCCTGACTGCGGTGCGCCGTTAAAGATTACAAGAGGGATTGAGGTTGGAAACATATTTAAACTTGGTACAAAATATTCAAAACCAATGAATGCCCTTTATACCGATGAAAATGGCAAAACGCACCCTTATATTATGGGCTGCTACGGTATCGGGATTTCAAGAACAGCTGCTGCAGCGGTTGAAAGATACCATGATGAGTTTGGAATTATTTGGCCGCTTGAGATTGCGCCATATCATGCGGTTGTTGTGCCTGTAAATACTAATGATGAAGCTCAGGTGAAATTAGCGGAAGAAATTTATGAAAAGCTTAAAAAGGCAGGTATAGAGGTTGTTTTAGATGACAGAGCTGATAGAGCCGGGGTTAAATTTAAGGATGCTGATTTAATTGGTTATCCTTTCCGTATAACGGTTGGAAAGACAATCGCAGAGGGGCTTGTAGAATTTAAAAAACGTGATGAAAAAGATGTTTTAAAGCTGAGCCCTGATGAAGCTGTAAATCTAGTTGTAGAACAGGTTAGCGCTGCAAAATAACGCTGCAGTGCCTTTAAATACACGGTTTTACTCTATAATCCAATTAATAAGAGGTTTTAAAAATTGCTAAATTCAGAATTAAAAATTTCAATATGCCACCTTTATCCTGATTTATTGAATATTTATGGGGATATGGGGAATATTTTGGCGCTAAAAAACAGACTTGAATGGCGCGATATTGAAGTTGAAATAACTGAAGTGAAAACCGGCGAGCGGGTAAATTATAAAAAACACGATATTTATTTTATAGGCGGAGGACAAGACCAGCAGCAGATTATGGCATCTTTAGAATTGCAAAAAAATAAGGATGCGATTTTTAAGGCTGCACTTGATAATAATGCTGTTTTTCTTGCAATTTGCGGCGGGTATCAGCTTTTTGGGCATTATTACCAGCCTTTTAACGCTGATAAATTAAGCGGTATAGGGCTTTTGGATGTTTATACGGTTGCGGGTGAAAACAGGTTTATCGGGAATGTGACTGCAACTGCTAAATTTTTGAAGAAAAAGACTATTGTTGGTTTTGAGAATCATTCAGGACTTACATATTTAAATGCTGAAGCTGAACCATTTATGAAAGTTAAAATCGGGAATGGCAACAATGGCAAGGATAAAAGTGAGGGGGCAAGAAACAGAAATGTTTTTGGCACTTATTTACATGGACCGCTTTTACCTAAAAATCCTGAATTGTGTGATTATTTAATATCTTTAGCTTTGAAGAAAAAATATGATTGCGATATTCCTTTATTAAAATTGAATGATGACATAGAGCTTTTTGTGCATAAGGACAGGGTTAAGGCTAAGTATTAAGATTGTCTAATGTTAATGGAAGCTGCTTGACGCCATAAATTTAAAATATAAAAGCCTTATTACTTGATTGCAAGCATACCGCAACTGCATGATGCGCATGGGTTTTGCCTTTGTTAAGAAATGTAACATCATGTATAAAAAATGAAAAAAGAAAGGCAATTTTTAAAAAGAGAAATTGTTTATTATAGTGTAAGGTTAGTTTAAATTTAAAATTCAGGTTAGGAAAAGAAAAAGCCATTTAGAAGGCAAATTTAAATTTTAAGTTTAAGCAAATGAAGGAAGAATGTAGGTTAGGAGGCAGACAATGTCTTGGGTAATGTTGTCATTAAGGAAAGTTGCACTGAAGCAAAGAATAAGCAACTTTGATATGAAATTGGTACAAATATCCCAAAGGATACAGGATTTGCAAAGTTATGCAAACAATATTGCTGATGGTGTTATAACCTACAATGAAGCTGCAACCTGTCCTTCCTCTCTATTTGGTACACAGATGGATTTTATGGCAAATTCATCAGGGATTGCTTATCAATCAGCGCAAATTAAAACAGATGCTTATATTCAGCAGATGCAGGGGCTTCAAAGCCAAACCGGCGGTCAATATAATTATGCCCAAAATTCTATAGATGCAACTTATGCAAACTCAGAACAAGCTTATCTGCTATTTAACGAAATTTATAAACAGGAATTGGAAGAATACGCAAAAGAGGTTTCAGCCCAATTAAATGAAGAAGAAAAAGCGCTTCAAACAGAACAAGCAAGAATTGAGGCTCAATTAAAGGCGGCCGAGGCTGAATATGAAAGCGTATCTCAAAGAATGGATAAAAACATTCAGGCTGATGCAATTAAATTTGCATAAAAAAAGATTTTAACTCCTAATCAATTAAAAACTTATAACCTTATCGCCAATCTTTATGATTGGCTTTATTTTTATTTATTTCGAGATTATGCAGCAAAAATATTTTAAACGTACTATTGATTTTGGTGTAACTTTCTTTTAAGATTTATTTATAAACATTAACAATTGTTTTCAAAAAAACTTAATATGTGTTAATATATGTTTATAAAAATCAATATTTCGTAATGGAATAATGGGATAACAAAAGGGAAGATAGGATTTTTTTAAGAAATGACTGATGACTTAAACAATGAACTGGGTGAAGTTAAACAAAAAATTCTCGTGGCTGATGATGAAGCAAGTATAAGAAGAATTTTAGAAACCCGCCTTAAAATGGTTGGCTATGATGTTGTTACAGCTGAAGACGGCGAAGAAGCGGTTGATGTTTATAATAAAACCATGCCGGATTTAGTAATTTTAGATGTTATGATGCCAAAAATGGATGGATATGGCGTTACAAGGGAAATAAGAAGAACATCTGATGTTCCTATTATCATATTAACTGCTCTTGGTGATGTATCAGAAAGAATTACCGGTTTAGAGCTTGGTGCTGATGATTATGTTATTAAACCTTTTAGCCCAAAAGAGCTTGAAGCAAGAGTTAAAGCGGTTTTAAGACGTACAACCACAAAAGAAATTTCAGTTCCATCCGGTAAGACTGCTAAAAACGTTATTACAACTGGAAGTATTAAAATAGATACCGCAAGACGTCAGGTATACAGAAAAAATGAACGCATAAGATTAACAGGCATGGAATTTAGCTTATTAGAATTATTAGTTAATAATTCAGGACAAGCATATTCAAGAAATGAAATTCTGCAGCATGTTTGGGCTTATCCGCCTGACCATAGAATTGATACAAGGGTTGTGGATGTTCATATTTCAAGATTACGTTCAAAACTTGAAGCTGACCCCGCTAATCCTGAATTGATTTTGACAGCCCGCGGTATAGGGTATATGTTTCAGAGAATAAACTAAAAAATGAATTTACAATATAAAGCCCTGGAGAAATTATTTTCAGGGTTTTATTTATATGTAAGGTTGAAAAATGAGCATAGAATTAATAAAAAGATTAAGCCTTGATAACGAGATTGCAAAAAATATTTTGGTTATCGGTGTATTCCACGGCGATGAAGAACAGGGCGAAGCGCTTGTAAACAGATATTTGGGGCGCTGCGGGGGCGGTATCTGCCCTGTTTGCGGTTTTAAGTATAAAATGGATGAATTTTGCCGTGAAATTAGCTTTGATAAATCTTGTAGAGAAAATGATTTAAAAAATAATCTTTATTATATACCAAGATTAAATTCGGCTAAAACCCGCGTTAATAGAAATGGTGTTGATTTAAACAGAAATTTCCCCACAAAAAACTGGGGTGAAGATACATCTGCTGCGGGAGACAATGCAGCTGATTATTATGGTGGAAGGGCTGCTGCAAGCGAAGAGGAGACAAAATTTATCGTATCTTTGATGGAACAAATTAAATTTGATGCAATTTTAACTATTCACAGCCCCTATAAAATAGTAAATTATGATGGTGACAAGGATGGAGAAGCCTTAAAATTGACGCAAAAAATCTCGGAATTTACAGGATATCCTGTTCAAAAAGATATAGGATATCCGACACCCGGCAGCTTCGGTACATATGCCGGTGTTGAAAGAGATATTCCAGTTATTACTGTTGAAGTGGATGAAAATGAGCTCTATAGTGTGCTTTATCCAAAATTTAAGAAGGTTTTTGAATATCTGGAAAATGATTATTAAATGTTTATTTATATTTAAAAAGCCCCTATTTATAGGAGCTTTAGTTATTTTTAAAGTTTAGTTTGCAAGTTCAATTTTATCTACTTCAATAATGACGCCGCCTTGTTCTCTTTCAAGCTCACCTTCAATGATTACGGTGTCCTTTGGTCCGGCTTTAACGCCATTCCAATCGTCATCATCTATTTCAATTTTTACGGTACCTGTATTATCTTTAAAAAGATAGGTTTCCTTGCCTAATTTAGAAGCTATTTTTCCTCTTAACTTTACATAAACACTGTTTCCAAGTTTTTTTGCTTCTAATACCGTTACAATGCCGGATTCTAAATCTCCCGTATAGCCGCCCTTATCAGAAGATGAAGGTATATAATCAAAACCGTAGTGGTGCTGTTCTACGCGCGCGTGGTCATGAGCAAAAACAACAGGTACAGAAACTGCCAAAACAAGTGCAGCTACAATAAGTGATAATTTTTTCATTTTTTCTCCTTAATTTTTTTAACAATCCATTAAAATCTTATACACTTCATCGGGAGTGATATTGGATTTTTCTCCCAGAGTGCAATTTCTTTCCTTAAATCTTTCTGAAATAAGTTTAGCGGCTTCAATTTTATCTATGCCGTAATCAGAAAGCTTTGTTCTCCTTCCTAGTGATTCAAAGAATTTTTTAGTCTTTTTAATTGTGATATCAGCCAGAATATTTTTTGGCAAAAAGTCATTTGCTCCAAATACTTCAACTGCCATCTTTGCAAGTTTATTCATTTTATCATTTTTTCTGTTCTTCCAAACGCGTGTGAGCACAACGGCTAAAGATTCGCCGTGGTCTATCCCGTATAGCGCTGTAAGTTCATGTCCTATCATATGGGTTGACCAATCCTGCACGCATCCTAAGGACATCCAATAGTTAAGCCCGCAAGTGGCGCACCAGAAAACATTAGCTCTTGCCTCGTAATCATTTGGATTATGAAGAACTTTTTTAGCTTCTGTCATAAGGGTTTTAATTAACCCGAGCATCCATTCATCTTGAAGCGGGGTATTGACATCATAGGTTGCATACTGCTCCATTGTGTGCACAAAAGTATCTACAATGCCGTTTACGGTTTGTTTTTCAGGAAGAGAGAAGGTGGTTTTCGGGTCTATAATTGAAAATTTCGGGTAAATAAAATTTGAATGGAAGGCAAGTTTTTCTTTTGTTTCAAGTTTGGAAATTACTGCACCGTTATTCATTTCAGAGCCTGTTGCAGGGAGGGTAATAATGTCTCCAAGAGGGATGGCATCTTTGATTTTAGCTCCGCCGTTTAGAAGGATTTCCCAAGGGTCGCCCTCGTATTTTGCAGCTGCAGCGATAAATTTTGTCCCATCAAGCGTAGAGCCCCCGCCAACAGATAATAGGAAATCTATATTTTCTTTTTTTACAATTTCAACCGCCTGCATTAATGTTTCAAATTTGGGGTTTGGTTCAATTCCTCCAAATTCTAAAACCGTATGTTCCGATAATGCCTCCATTACCTGTTTGTAGACGCCATTTTTTCTTATGGAACCGCCGCCGTAGGTCATTAAAATTTTCTTATCTTTTGGGATTTCGTCTTTAACTTTAGATATTGTATCTGCACCAAAAATAAGCTTTGTCGGCGCTTGAAATTCAAAATTGTTCATCCTGAAAAAACCTCCTTCAATCGTCTTGATATTATCCTTTTTGGTAATAACTATTTTTAATAATACCATATATTATCTTTTTGTAGATTGTAAGGATGGTTATAAGTTGAAGCCAGGGTTTAAAATTTTTTTTCTTATATTGTTTATATTATGCGTATTACTTAATTCCAACAAGGTTTTTGGGGCAGATTCCAAGGGGATAAAATTAAAAGAGCCTAATGATAGGCTGCAGTATATAGATTTTAATTTTTTTAACAGATTTAATGATGAATTATTGCTTCAATATATAATTGCAGGTATAAGCTATAATCACAACTTAAAGGCTTTGAGGCTGAAAATTAATGAAATGCGCCAGATGAAAAATATGGAGATTTCAAAAGAATTTCCATCTTTAAGTGTCGGGGCAAATTATTTAGGGCTTAAAATTCCGCATTTTGCTTTTCCATATCAGGGTTTTCGGGATAATGCCTTTGCACTTCCTTTTATAACGCATTGGGAAATTGATTTATTTGGCAAAAGGAAGAATAAAATAGAGATGAAGCGGGAGGATTTAAATGCTTCAATTTATGAAGAAAAAGGGGCAACAATAGCGCTTGCTGCTGAAATTGCAGGGGTATATTTTAATATTGCAAACCTAGATGAGCAGATTAATATTCAAAATAAAATTATTGAAAATAAAAAAGATAAATTAAAAAGGGCTCAAAAGCGCTTTGACAACGGGGTTTTGGGGAAAATTGAACTGAATAATGCCAAAAAAGAAGTGTACCTTGAGAAAATTGTTTTGAATGATTATAAAAAAAGGCGGGAAACTTTTTTATCCAACCTTGCGTATTTAACAGGGGAGGCGCCAAATGGGGAATATGAAATCAGGAATATTAATAATATTGAATATAGTGGGAAAATCCCTGATTCAATAGCATCGGATGCTGTATTGTCAAGACCTGATTTACTTCAAAAGGAGGCAAATTTAAAAAAGGCAAAGATTGATGTATTGCTTGCAAGAAAAGAATTTTTGCCCAACATAAATGTTTTTGGAATTTTAATGTTTTCAACCCTAACGCCTAATTTTTTATGGAAAGGGGCAGTTGCAAACCTTGTTGCAGGGGCAACTGAGAAAATTTTTACAGGGGGCGAGCGTATTTTTAATATTAAGCATAAGAAATATGAATATGAAAGGGTGTTAAATGAGTATCTGGATACCGATTTAAAGGCGCTAAAAGAAGTGAATGATGCTCTGTATAATCTAAAAACCGATGATGAAACCTACAGAATGAATTTAGAGAATTTAAGTTTTGAAGAGAATAATTTTGTAAGGATTTCAAATTCTTATAAATCAGGGGTGAAAAACAGAGTTGATGTTTTAGATAAAGAGAACAGTTTTTTGTATGAAAAATCAACAACTCTAAATTCTAAAGTTCAGAAATTTGTCGATTTAATTTCTTTATATAAAGCGCTTGGAGGGTGCTTATGAAGAAGTTAAAATTTTGGATAGTTTTAATTTTAATTGTCATTATGGCTGTATTTCTTTTGTGGCTTTTGGTTTTTAAAAAAGATAAAAAGGATGAGCTTTTATTATACGGAAATATTGAAATCCGTGAAGTTAACTTGTCATTCAGGGTTTCAGGCAGATTAAAGGAACTATATTTTGAAGAAGGAGATTATGTTAAAAAAGGGCAGATTTTAGCAAGGCTTGATTCCGATACGTTTGAAACCAGTTTAAAAGAAGCAAAAGCAAAGGAGGCTGAAACAGCTGCACTCAAAATAAACAGCTATGATATTTACAGAAGAAATTTGGCACTATGTGATGATGAGACAATTTCCAAAGAGGAGTGCGAGAATATTTTAACTAATAAAAATAGGACGGCAGCTGATTTTGACCTTGCGCAGGCACAGCTTAAAAGCGCTAAAATAGCACTTAATGATACAAGATTAATTGCACCGAATGACGGGATAATTTTGACCAGAATAACAGAGCCTGGAACTATTCTTGCCTCAGGTGTACCTGTTTACAGTATGTCTTTATTTAAGCCTTTATGGGCAAGAGCTTATGTTTCAGAGGAGGATTTAGGAAAAATAAAGCTTGGGCAAAAGGCTTATATCTCAAATGATTCGATGCCTGATAAAGAATTTAAGGCGCACATCGGGTTTATTTCGCCAGTTGCTGAATTTACCCCAAAAACTGTTGAAACGGTTTCTCTTCGCACGGATTTAGTATATAGATTAAGAGTAATTATAGATGATATTGAAGATGGGAATGATAAGGAATTAAGTCTTTATTTGAGACAAGGCATGCCTGTTAATATTAGAATTCCGCTCATAGATTCTTCCGTGGAGAATAATGACTGTGGAAGATGATATTATTTATGTAAAAAATTTATCTAAAACATTTAAAGAGAGCAAGGTTCCTGCTTTAAATAATATTTCGCTGAATTTAAAAAAAGGAGAGCTTGCAGCCCTTGTAGGACCCGACGGTGCCGGTAAAACAACGTTTTTGAGGATTTTATGCGGGCTTTTAAAACCTGATTTTAGCACCAATGTTGAAGATAGAGGGGAAGTTTTAATAGACGGGATTTCGCCATTTGATGCTGACGGTATGATGACCGTGAAAAAAAGTATAGGGTATATGCCGCAGAAATTCGGGCTTTATGAAGATTTAACCGTTATAGAAAATTTGAATCTTTTTGTATCCTTAAACGGTGCAAAAGGTGACAGCGCTTCAATTGATACTCTTCTTGAATTTGCAGGGCTTAAGGATTTTAAAAAAAGGCTTGCAGGAAATCTTTCAGGCGGCATGAAGCAAAAGCTCGGGCTTTGCTGTACTTTGATTTCAAAACCCAAACTTTTGCTTTTGGATGAGCCTTCTGTTGGTGTTGACCCTGTTTCAAGGTTAGAACTTATGGAAATAGTAAGAAAACTTGTCAGAGAAAACGATATATCTGTCATTTGGTCAACATCTTATCTTGATGAGGCTGAGAAATTTGAGAAAGTTTTTTTACTCTCAGAAGGCAAGAAAATCTATAATGGCGCCCCAAAAGAAGCCACGGATAAAATGGACGGGCTTGTTTATTTAACATATAAGGATGATAAAGAAGGGCGCAGGGTAAATTTAAGGACTCTTTTGAGAAATATTTTAAGAGCGGAAGAAAACAAAGGAAAACCTTTAGCGGATGCTATTGTTGAAGGGGATAAAATTCGTGTGGTATTTCAAAATAAAGAATACGCACAAAGCTTCTTTTTGCCTAAAACACCAATACAGCCAAGATTTGAAGATGCCGTTATTTATATATTAAAAAAAGAGAGCGGCAGTTTTTCAAATAAAGTTTCCCTTAAAGCGCTTTTTAAAGGTACGCCGGAAGATTTTAACAGAAGTATTGAATGTGATGATGTAAAAAGTGTTTCCAAAGAAAGAAAAACCGGCATGGAGTTTACAATTGAGGCTAATAATTTAGTTAAGAAATATGGAAATTTTACGGCAGCTGATAATATAAGTTTTTCAATTAAAAAAGGAGAAATATTCGGATTATTGGGACCAAACGGTGCCGGAAAATCTACAACTTTTAAAATGTTGTGCGGGCTTATTCGTCCAAGCGGCGGGTATTCTTCCATTATGGGAGTCAGGATGGATGAAAATCCAAGCTGTGCAAGAAGTTTTTTAGGATATATGGCTCAAAGATTTTCTCTTTTCGGGGATTTGAGCGTGAGGCAGAATTTGAATTTCTTTGCAGGGGTATACGGGCTTTTCGGGTTTAATGCAAGTAAGCGTATAAAAATTCTTTTAGATTTGTTTGATTTAAAAAAATATGAAAATGAAGATGCGAAAAATCTGCCGTTAGGGTATAAGCAAAGGTTGGCACTATCCTGTGCCATTGTGCATAATCCCCCTGTATTATTTTTAGATGAGCCGACTTCAGGCGTTGACCCTCTATCAAGGCGTGAATTTTGGAATCAAATAAATTTTTTATCTGAAAATGGCACCACAATTCTAATCACAACCCATTTTATGGATGAAGCGCAGTATTGTGATAGAATCAGCCTCGTTTTTAGAGGAAAAACACTTGTATGTGATACGCCTGATAATCTTAAAAGGCTTGTCAAAACCGATAAAAACCCTGAACCTACAATGGAAGATGCTTTTATTGAGCTGATTTTGAGGCAGAAAAACACTGCTGCTTTCAGTGTTAAAGATGATGGCGGTGCAAAATGAGAGGAGAGATAGTTTTTGCACTTGTAAAAAAAGAGATGTTTCAAATAGTGCGGGATTTTTCAAGCATTTTGATTGCATTTTTACTTCCTGTTATTTTATTGTTTTTATTTGGTTTTGGGATAAACTTTGATACTAACACGGTGAAAATTGGAGTTATACTTGAGGATAAGACGCCAACTACCGTTGAAATATTAGATACAATGCGCCATTCAAGGTATTTAGATGTTAAGGTTTTTAATACAAGGCACGAGGCTGAATATGCTCTTGAAGGGGGCTTTATAAAGGGGTTTGCAGTTATAAAAAGTAATTTTACAAGACGTATCAAGGATACAAGCAGCTTTGATGGTAATAGTGCAGGGACTGGCGGTCTTAGTAAACCCGAAATTCAGGTAATTACGGACGGGTCTGAGCCAAATGTGGCAAAGTTTGTTTCAGCATATATTTTAGGGGCACTTGGAACATATAAAGCAATTGGCGCTTATTCTTCACCATCCATGACAAGCAGTGTCGGTGGTGATTCTTCAATAAATATTATTCAAAGGTTTTGGTATAATCCGTCGTTAAAGAGTTCTTATTTTATTTTGCCGGGGTCTTTAGCTATTATTATGACTATGATTGGGACGGTTTTAACTGCCCTTGTTATTGCAAGAGAATGGGAGAGGGGGACAATGGAGTCTCTTTTGACCACAGATGTGACAAAAGGGGAGTTTTTATCTGCAAAATATGCTGCATATTTTTTACTTTCAATGACATCTATTTTATTTTCCTTATTTTTAATCAGATTTTTATTCAGGGTGCCTTTCTATGGTTCCTATTTAGCATTTATGATAGTTTCAGCACTGTTTATGCTTGGGGCTTTAGGGTTTGGTTTTTTTGTTTCTACAATTTCAAAAGACCAGTTTATTGCAAGCCAAATAGCTGGCGTGGTTGGTTTTATGCCAGCAATGATGTTATCCGGGCTTATTTATGAGATTAATTCCATGCCTTGGTTTCTAAGGCTTTTAACTTGTTTTATTCCTGCAAGATATTATGTATCAAGCATTACAAGCCTTTTTTTATCGGGGACCATAATGAAGACGATAGTTTTAAATTCAATTTATTTGGGACTTTTTGCGCTTTTAATGTTTGTTATTGTTTATAAAATTACGCCAAATACCCTTGAAGAAGGAGACTAAAACTGTGTCCGGTATAAATTTGAACCGTTTAAAGTCTTTAATTATAAAAGAATTTTATTCCGTTTGGAGGGATAAAAAAAGCAGGCTGCTTTTATTTTTGCCGCCAATTGTGCAGCTTTTTTTGTTTTCCCATGCTGCAACTTTAGATATTGAAAATATTTCTGTTGCTATTTTAAATGAGGATTCTACACCCGTTTCCCGTGAATTTTTAAATAAGGTATCGGGGTCAAGATATTTTAAAAAAATAATTTATGTAAAGAACTTAAAAGAACTAAAAGATGAGATAGATACAGAACATGTCAGGGGTGGGATTTATATAAAAAATGATTTTACAAAAAAATATCTTTCAAGGCAAAAGCCTGAAGTGGAAGTTATTTTGGATGGTAGACATACAAACGGTTCGCAAATCATAGGAAATTATTTAGGGGAAATTGCAAGCAGTTTTAATGCGCAAAAAGATGAAGTTGAGCTTGTTGTAAGGAATTGGTATAATCCAAACCTCTATTATCACTGGTTTATAATATCATCCCTTGTAGGGATTCTTTCTATGTCAATGGTTTTGCTGCTGTCAGCGCTTTCTTTAGCAAGAGAGAAAGAATCTGGCACATTTGATGAACTTTTGGTAACCCCCTTAAAACCTTATGAAATTGTAGCAGGCAAGCTAATTGTGCCGCTGTTTTTTGGATTAATTGATGCCGGTTTAATTTTGATTGCGGCAAAATTTGTATTCCATCTTCCAATGGTTGGCAATATTTTTCTTTATTACTTTGCTCTTATATGGTTTTTAATTTCAATTTCAGGGGTTGGACTTTTTATTTCATGCTTTTGCAAGACTCAGCAGCAAGCCATGCTTTTAGTTTTTGTTTTTATGTTTCCTGCAATGATTCTATCAGGGTACAGTGCACCTGTTGAAAATATCACTCCCGAATTTCTTCAAAAGCTTACCATTGTTAATCCTTTGAGGTTTTTTCTTGTTATTTCAAAGGGGGTAATATTAAAAAATATTAACTTTTATTTTGTGTTGTTAAATTTAATTCCAATCATTTTTATCTCAATTTTTACGCTGTTTATTGCAAATTATTCATTTAAAAACAGACTTGAATAAAACCTGAAAATCCTAGTGTAGGGCTGAATTTAAATTTTGATACCGTTTTATTAAGTTTTATTAAAAGTATATACTTTATAGATATTACCGTATTTTTTTCGACTTATCAGTGGATTTTTATTTCTTTCAGGTTTATTTTTCATGGAAAATGTAATATAATTATTAACATAAATTTGCCTAGTGCGAAAAGTAATTAGATGTAAATATGAAAGGTAAAAATCGATGAGAAAGAGTTTAGGTTTTACTTTAGCAGAAGTTTTAATCACTTTGGCTATCATTGGTGTAGTTGCAGCTATGACTATTCCTTCTGTTATTGTAAATACAAACCAACAAGAATTTAAAACTGGTCTTAAAAAGGCAGTTTCAGTATTAAACCAAGCAATCACTATGAACATGGCTTTGGAAAATGTTACACCTGCTGACTTGACACAATCTGGTACAGATACTCATACTCCTGACAGTTTGATGACTTATTTAGCACAAAGATTAAACATTATTAAAGAAACTACTAATGTTGGACGTGGTTCTCAAAACGCAGCATTCTATACATCTGATGGTATGAGATTTGAATTTCCATCAAGCCACAATATTGCTGGCTTGAGCAAAAATGGTCAAAGATGTGGTGCTACTATTGATGATCAAGGAAATGCTATTGCTACACCTCAAAACTGCTTAGTTGTAGTTGATGTTAACGGTGACAAGAGACCTAACCCAAATGCTGGTGGTACTGCTTATACTTTCCCAGCTCCTAACAGCACAAGAATCAGCGATGTATTCACTATCATGATTACAGATTCAGCAGCTATTCCTTATGGTGCTGTAGCTCAAAGAACAATGTTCCAAAACGACTAATTTTAATAAGTTAGTTTTGAAATATTTAAAAAGCCTTGGTGTATTGCATCGGGGCTTTTTTATTGTTTGCTTTATTTGAAGAAATAATTTTAATAATCTTTTAGATGTCAGGGTTTACTTTTTTTAGGGTTTATTTTATTATTATGTTGAGGTATTGAAGCGGCTTTAAGGTATGCCGCAAAAACCTTGAAAGACAAATAAAAGGAGAAATAAAATGCCTAAAATGAAAACACACAGGTCTGCCAATAAGCGCTACAAAGTTACTGCTTCAGGCAAAATTTTAAGACGCCAGGCAGGAAAAGGTCACCTTCTTGCACATAAAAGTCCTGCAAGAAAAAATAGGTTAACAGGGATGGTTGAAGTTCCATCTTGTAATTTAGATTTAATTACAAAGGAATTGCCATACATTAAGTATTCAAGATAAGGAAGGTGAACTATGAGAGTTAAACGCGGTAATGTTTTAAGAAAAAGACATAAAAAAATATTAAAATTAGCTAAAGGCTTTATTGGTGCCAGAAGCAGAATTTTTAAAGTTGCAAATCAAGCTGTTATGAAGGCATTAAAATATGCTTATCGTGATAGAAGAGTTGTAAAAAGAAATATGAGAAGCCTATGGATTGTTAGAATTAATGCTGCAGTTCGTGAATACGGTTTAACATATTCTAAATTTATGAATTTGCTTAAAAAGGCTGATATTCAGGTAAACAGAAAAATGCTGGCTGAACTTGCTGCAAATGAACCTGAAGCATTTAAAGTAATTATTGATACAGTTGTAAAATAGTTAACTAAATTAATATTTAAAAAAATCCTCCAAATTTTGGAGGATTTTTTGTAAGTCATAAAGTTCAAATATACTGTATAATTACCATAATTGTACTTTTCCCTTCGTTTCACTTTTAATTATTTTGCGGAGTTTTAAATCCTGTCTTCTTGTGGTTTCATTAATATATAAAATTTTATAATATTCTTTCTTTTGTCTTATCTGTCTTTGTAATTCTTTGATATCATCTGATATAAAGGCTTTATTTTGTTGAAGCTCTTTTTTGCATTGTTTTTTATACCACCTGCATTTTACTTCATTTAATTCATCAAGCCTTAAAAGATTGGCTTCAAGCTGCAGGGCAATTGGTCTTACCATTTGATATTCCATAATATTTATTTGATTGAATTTTTCAAGCTCTTTGTTATTTAGCCTTAATTCTTCTTGGATATCAATATAGTTTTCTTGTCTTGCATCTAAGGGTTTTCTTATGGTTTCTTTTTTTGCAAGGATTGCCTGAGCTGATGTGCAGATGCAGACTGCAATTATTATTAAAGATAAAATCTTATTTTTCATTCATTCCCCAATTAATATTTGTATCCCATTTGTGCTTTTGATAGTATTTAAAATCGCTTGAAGGAATTTTAAAATCTTTCAATGAGGTATTCATTTTTGTAAATAAAATAAAGTTTTTGCTTTCCAGAATTGGTTTCCAATCTTTGTCTTCATTGAGATGTTTACATAATTTATTATAAAATTTTTCTGCAATAATATAATCTACATGGAACCTATTCAACTCTTCTTTCCAATTATCTTTTGTATGTATAATGTTTAGTCTTTCTAAAAGAGCCGGGTCGTAGGTTTCTTCGTATCTTCCATCCATAAATATAAAGTTATTTGGATAAAGCTTATAAGCAAGAAAACTTCCATAGTGAAAATTTGCGAGCAGGTTTCCTTTAAGGTGGTTGATTTTTAAGAACTCTGCTTCGACGTAAGGAAACTCTTGAATACTTGTTTCTATTGTTTTTGTTTTAACTGTATAGACAAGAGATATTGAGATTAAAAGAAAAAGCAAAATCTCTTTTAAATTATTTATTTTATTTGACAATTTTTTATTTAAAAGTTTTAAATAAATATCGTCATATAAAAATACTGTTGCACAAAAAGCAAAGAATATTATTAATCTTAAGCTTTTGAAGCTCAAAAAGAACATTGCAATTAAAATTATAGCTTTTGTTTTATCCAGACTGTTATATGTATTTATTAATTTTTCTTTGAAATCTTTGTTTTGCTGCTTTTTATAATTTCTAATTAAAATTATAGAAGAGAGTATTGTCATGCCCATCAGCCATAATTTAAATTTAAAATAATGTGCAAAATGAATTTTAGAAAATAGGGGTTGCCACTCTGTTATATTTGGACGACTCAAGGTTATTGCGTGGAATAGAAAATATACATATTCTGCACCATATGGGTTAACAAACAAGGCTAAAATTGAAAATGCTAGAGTTGTAACATATGGCTTAATGGGTTTTTTATTTAAATATTCTCCTATAATATATAGTGTAAGAAGCCCTAAGCCCGTAAAACAGCCGCCATGGATATTTGACCAGATAATCATTGAAACCGGCAGCAGCCATAATATTTTATAGTTGTTCTCAAGCCTTGATTTTTCAAGTACATACAACCAGATTACAAAGAATAAAAACGTAAAAAGATGACATCTTACTGTAGAATTTACAACATTTAAAACGGATTGCGTTAAAAGAATGAAAAATATAATATTGAATGAAGCTTCTTTCGTTGGGTTTATTTTTATTGATTTATGAATATATTTGCGTCTTAGAAGAATTATTCTGGTTAATATGAAATATGTCACAAAAACAATTACTATTTTGAAAGTTATAATTCCAACATCGCCAAATTTATCAAGTATGCTGTAGAAAATTAAGCTTGCACCCCATTCATGGTCAAACCATTGACGGGTAGGACCAAATGATTGAAAATCAAAATTTAATAGTGTACCTGTTTGAAAAAAAGTTTTTCCTACAATGATTCTTGCCCAAAAATCAGGGTCTATATTGGTTGAAATTAGTGAAATATTTGCTATATACAAAAATAACGAAATATAAAATACAATAATCATTTATCTTAAAATCCTATTAAAAACTTCCATTTTAAAAATATTATATCAAAAATCTTGATGTCAGTCTTTTTTTTGGGTATTATTGTTTTGTTAAAAAAGTATTTTAGAGATTTTTGGGCAAATTTTTATGGAAAATAAAATTTTAGAAATAAAGAAAAATGCCATTAATGAAGTTAGTGGTGCTAAAAATTTAAAAGAGCTTGATGAGGTTAAAAATAAGTATTTATCAAGGTCTTCTGAATTAAACAATTTAAAAAAAGGATTAAAGGATATTGACCCCGCCTTAAGACCAAAAATCGGTTCTTTGACAAATGAAGTTTTCAAGGAAATTGAAGCTTTAATTAAAGAGAAGAATGAAATTTTCTATTTTGAAGAATTAAACCAAAAATTAATCTCTGAAAAAATTGACCCTACTTTGGACGGCACATATATTAAAAAAGGAAAAGTGCATACCCTGACTGCAACAGTAAATGAAATTGTTGAAATATTTGAGCATCTTGGATTTTCCTTGATTGAAAATAAATATTCACCTGAAGTTGAGGTTGAAAAATATAATTTTGATTTACTAAATACTCCAAAAGAGCACCCGGCACGTGATGTTCAAGACACATATTATGCAGCAAATGCAGAACATGTGGTTTTAAGAAGTCAAACTTCAGGCGCCCAGGTTCACTGTATGGAAAATCAAAAACCTCCTATCAGAATTATTGCACCGGGCAGAGTTTACAGGAATGAATCAGTTAGTGCAAGGAAAAATAATCTTTTCCATCAGATTGAGGGACTTTGTGTGGATAAAGATGTTACCTTTACAGACCTTAAAGGTACATTGAATGAATTTATAAGATTGTATTTTGGCGCATCCCGTCCAACAAGGTTTAGAAACAGCTTTTTCCCGTTCACAGAACCTTCTGCTGAAGTAGATGTTCAATGTATAATGTGCGGCGGAAAAGGATGTTCGACATGTTCTGGTACAGGCTGGCTTGAAATTTTAGGCTGCGGTATGGTGGACCCTAATGTCCTTAAAGGAGTTGGGATAGATTCAAATGTGTATTCAGGTTTTGCATTTGGTATGGGTGTTGAAAGGCTCACCATGCTTAAATACGCAATTGATGATATTAGATTATTTTTTAATAACGATGAAAGATTCTTAAAACAGTTTTAAAATAGTTTTAAATAATGAATTTTAAAAAAGACACTTTTTAATTTGAAAAGTGTCTTTTAATATTTTAAATTTTACGGTTATAAGCTTTAAGCTTGCTTATTTTAGAATCTTTCAATACCAAGCTTTGTATACAGATTCTTTTTATCAATAAGCAAAGCGGAGCGTTTATCTATTTTTGCGCCGTTTTGAATTAACATTTTTGCAATTTCAATGTTATTCTTTTTTAAAGCTGTATATAAAATGCTTTTAGATGATATAAGCTCTGTAAAATCAAGCTTTGCACCTTTTTTAATAAGTGCCTCCGTGAGTTCCTTATTATTATTTTTTACAGCCCAAAAAAGTGGCGAATCAAAGCCTGCATTTGGATTTGCACCTTGTTCAAGCAAAATTTTGGCAATTTCTGTTTTATTATACTTTACTGCATAAAAAATCGCATATTCGCCAAAATAATCCGTATTAGGACTGACACCGGCTTTTAACATCAAATTAACATTTTCAATTTTATTTTTTTTAATTTGTTTTATAAATTCTTCGCTTGAAAAAGACAGCTTTTTCATCTTCATCTGCTCTTTTGCGGCACGAATTACCTCTTTTTCTTCAGGGGTTAATTCTTTTTTGTTTGCAGGAATTTGTCCTGAAAAAGATGATGTAAACGGCGTTGAGAACTCTGAAGAGCTGAAATTGCCAAAGGTATATTTTTTCATATAGGCATCGCGCTCTTCCGTGTAGCTTTTTTTTGGCTGGTAAAAACCTGTGGCAGCTCCCTGTTGTGTTTGAGATGCAGCTGGCTCAGCCTGCGCTTGAATATTTAAACCTGTTAAAACAAGTAATGCAATTAAGCTGTAATGTTTAAACTTCATTATATTACAAGTCCGCCGTCTACCCCTATAACCTGACCTGTAATGTAATTTGCATCTACTGCTAAGAATTTAACCGTTCTTGCAATATCTTCAGGTTGCCCTAAGGTTTTTAGGGGGATTCTTTCAACAATTTTATCCACAGGTAAATCTTTTGTCATATCTGTTTGGATAAATCCCGGTGCTACGGCATTTACTCTAATGTTGCGTGAAGCAAGCTCTTTTGCTAGAGATTTAGTAAAGCCAATCATGCCTGCTTTTGCAGCTGAATAGTTTGCCTGCCCTGCATTGCCGTAAACACCTGAAACTGATGCCATATTTACGATAGCACCGCTTCTTTGTTTAATCATAATTTTTGAAACCGGGTTTGTAACAAAGTAAGCCGAGTTTAGGTTTGTATTTATAACAGCGAGCCATTCTTCTTCTTTCATTCTCATAAAAAGATTGTCGCGTGTAATGCCTGCATTGTTTACTAATACATCTATTCTGCCAAATTCTTCCATAATTTCAGCTATAGCGGCATCTACTGCTTCTTTATTTGAAACGTCGAATTTTTTCGCAACAGCATTTTGTCCTAAATCCTTAATCTCGGATACAGTTTTATTTGCCGCTTCTTCATTTCCCGCATAATTGATTACAATATCATACCCTGCTTTTGCAAGCTCCAGTGCGCAGGCTTTACCTATTCCCCTTGAAGCACCTGTAACAAGCGCTACTTTTTTATTATCTGTCATATTAATTTCTCCTATACATTAATAGTGTTTAATTCATTTACTGTGTTCATTAATGAATCTTTATCAAATACGTTATATGTTTTAACTTCTGCAGGGCAGATTTTCCTGTTTAGACCTGCTAAAACTTTACCGTTTCCAAGTTCAATAAATGTATCTACACCAAGTTCGAGTAATTTTTGGATTGATTGGCTCCAGTATACTGAAGAACTTATTTGTTCGGGCATTTTACTTCTAAAATCATCAGCTTTTGTTGTAAGTTCAGCATCCACGTTTGTTACAACAGGAATACTTGCATCATTAAGTTCAAGAGAATTTACAAAAGTTTCAAATTCATTGCTTGCAGATTGCATTAATTTAGAATGGAAACCTCCTGAAACTGCAAGAGGCACTACTCTTTTTGCGCCGGCTTCTTTGATTAATTCATTTGCATAATTAACGGCTTCAAGTTTCCCGGTGATAACAATTTGGTTTGGTTCATTATAATTTGCAATGCTAACCAAGCCCTTTGAACTTGCTTTTTCCAGGCATTCTTTAATCTTATCTTCGCTTAAACCAAGAATTGCACTCATTCCACCCTGTGCTGAGCATTCACATGCTTTTTGCATTAAATCTGCTCTTTTTTGAATGGCTTTAAATGTTGTATCTAAATCCATAACACCTGCTGTGTATAAAGCTGAATATTCACCTAATGAGTGCCCAAGAGTGTAATCTGCTTTAATGCTGCCGTTTGACGCTTCTTTCAGTGCTTCAAGAGCTGCAATTGATACTGTTAAAAGACAGCTTTGAGTATTTACAGTTTGCTTTAAAACCTCATCAGGTCCTTCAAAGCAAATTTTTGAAACACTTTTTTCTAAAACAGAATCTGCTCTGTCAAATACTTTTCTTGCAGATTCAAAATTTTCATATAAATCTTTTCCCATGCCTGTGGTTTGAGCGCCTTGACCAGGGAATATAAAAGCAATCTTCCTCAATTTTTATCTCCTTTTGAATTAATATTCTAATTCCGGTTTTTTAGTACATATAATTGCACTAAAAGCGGAAATATCGGTTAAAAACTATTTAAGACCTTCTCTCAAGCGGACTACAGCAGAACCCCAAGCCATACCAGCACCGAATGCGCAAAGAATTGCAACGGCAGGAGTTTTGATTTTGCCTGACTGAATGCCTTCAGCAAGTGCTATAGGAACAGAAGCTGCTGATGTGTTGCCGTATCTATCAATATTTACAATAACTTTGTCATCGCTAAATTCAAGACGGTTTTGCAAGCCTTCTATAATTCTTAAATTAGCCTGATGAGGAACTAGGTAATCAACATCTTTTGGTTCAAGTTCAGCGTCTTCTAAGCATTTCATAATAGATTCAGGCATAGTTTGAACAACAAACTTATAAACTTCTTTACCGTTCATTGTAATTTTATGGCAGCCTTCTTTTGCAGGTTCTACAAGCGGGCAATTGTCACCAACAAGATTCATTGTTATATGTTTTCCCGTTGTGCCGTCAGCATTAACATTTAGTGCTAAGATATCATCAATGCCGTCTTTTGCTTCTGAAATCAAGATAGCACCTGCACCATCGCCGAATAATACGCAGCTTCCTCTATCGGTCCAGTCTAAAAACTTGGAGTTTGTATCTGTTGCAACAAGAAGAACATTTTTATATTTGCCTGTTGCAATCATTGAACGCCCTATTTCAAGAGCATAAATCATGCCTGTGCAGGCAACTGTTATATCAAAAGCTATAGCGTTTTTTGCACCTATTGCATCTTGAATTACGCATGCGGTTGAAGGATATATATTATAAGGGTTAGAGCTTGCAACTATTATTGCATCAACATCAATTCCTTCAATTCCGGATTTTTTCATAGCATCAAGCGCTGCATTTACGCCAAAAAAAGTAGAATTTTCATCGCCGCTTGCAATGTGTCTTTGTTTTATACCCGTTCTTGTTGAAATCCACTCATCAGACGTATCTAAAATTTTAGTCAAATCATCATTGGTAACAATAGTATCAGGAACTGACATTCCGAGTGCAAGTATTTGTACGGGTTTATAGTTCATATTTTTATTTCCTTTAGATTCTATTCAAAAAATTCTGATATTTTTTTATTTACACCTGTTTCAACTGCTTCTTTTGCAACACGAACGGCGTTTTTAATAGCATAAGCGGTGCTTCTTCCATGTGCTATAACTGTTATGCCTTTAACTCCTAAAAGTAAAGCTCCGCCAAATTCTTCATAGTTGATTCTTTTGTAAATTCTTTTCATAAAAGGTTTTGCAAGCAGCCCTATAATTTTAGAAATTATATTTGAGTTAAATTCTTCTTTAATCATCTCAAAAAGCATTAAGGATGAGCCTTCAACAATTTTTAAGGCAACGTTTCCAACAAAGCCGTCGCAAACTACGACATCACAATCGCCGTGGAATACTTCTTTGCCTTCAATGTTTCCAATGAAATTAATTTGCCCGTTTTCTTTAAGTTCTTGAAGCATTTTATGGGCAGTTTGAACAAGTTCATTACCTTTTCCAGCTTCTTCTCCAATATTTAAGATGCCGATGGTCGGGTTTTTCCTTCCATAAACATTTTTTACAAATGTAGAGCCCATAATTGCAAATTGGCAAAGCATTTCAGGGGTACTGCTGCTGTTTGCACCGGCATCTATCAAACAAATAGGGTGCTTCATGGCGGGTAGAGTAACGCAGATGGCAGGTCTTTCAATACCTTTTAATCTTCCTAAACCAAACAAGCTTGATGCCATAGCGGCACCTGTTGAACCTGCTGCAACAACAGCATCAGAGCTACCTTGAGCTACTGCATCAACAGATAGTACAATTGATGATTTTTTCTTTTTTCTTATGGCTTGCCCTACAGCTTCACCCATTTCAATAACTTCATCAGCGTGGGTAACTTTAATATCAAGCTTTGAAAAATCAACTTTAATGTTATGAGAAAAATAGCCGCCGCGTTTTGATTTTATACCTGATTTTTGGATTTTATCAAGTTCTCTTTTGATTTCATCTTCTTTACCAACAAGCTCAATCGGTATATTGTAATCAAGAGCTGCCCAAACAGCACCTTTAACTATCTCTTCCGGCGCATGGTCTCCGCCCATAGCATCTATTGCTATTCTTGTCATAATACTAAATTCCTCAAAAAGTCCTACCCTTGTAAATTTTAAAGGCAGGCAAATTATTACCTGCCTTTAACTTAATTATTCTTCAGTTTTTTCTTCTGATTCAGTTTTTTTAGGTTTTCTTGTTCTTTTTGGTTTTTCTTCAGTTGTTTCTTCTGCTTTAGTTTCTTCAACTTTAGCTTCAGATGATTCTTCTTTAGCTTTTTTAGATTTTTTAACTTCTTTTGCTTCTTCTACTTTAGTTTCAAGCATTGCTTGTCCTTTAGCGCTTGCAACTTTACCTTTGTAAGTTCCGCATTCAGGGCAAACTGTATGAGTTAACACAACAGCTCCGCAATTTTTACATGTTGTAGTTGCAGGAGTAGTTGCTTTCCAATTAGCTCTTCTTTTAGCTTGTGCTGATTTACCTGTTCTCTTCTTTGGTACTGCCATTTTTCATATTCCTTTTATTTAATAGTCAATTATTATCTTATAGTTTAGCATAAACATAAATAATATTGTCATAAAAAAAGTCGCCCTTGTCAATATTTAATTAAGGACGACTTTTTAAATTTTAAATTAATTTTAGAAAGATTATATTAAGCTAACTTTTGTATATGCGCCTTTTCTTTCAATTTGAATTTTATCTTCTCTAGCTAACCAGCCAAGGCTCATACCGGTAAAGTTTGCATCAAGGTCAAGGTCTTTTTGCATTTTTTTAGTTGTAACTTCACCATTTTCTGAAAGGTAATTGTAAACTTGGCCAACTGCTTCAATAATGCTTTCTTGTAATCTCATGTGTTTCTCTCCTTTTACTAATCTGATGACGGTTTATTTTATTAATATTTAATTTTTTATTAACAAAGTAAACAATTTCAAAAAAAGAACATACATTTAATTTGTGTTAGCTCTTCTTTATGTTTATAATATGTAATAGAGTTTAAAAAGTAAATGGAACAAATGGAGGAGATATTTTGAAAAAAGGTAAAAGTTTTGTTTACGGGGATGACGTTGATACTGATGTAATAATTCCTGCAAGGTATCTAAATACAAGCGTTGCAGCGGAACTTGCAGAGCATTGTATGGAAGATATTGACAAAGATTTTTATAAAAACGTACAAAAAGATGATTTTATTATTGCAGGTGATAATTTTGGCTGCGGTTCATCCAGAGAACATGCTCCGATAGCTATTAAAGCATCAGGAGTGAGTGCAGTTATAGCAAAAAGCTTTGCAAGAATTTTTTATAGAAACGCTATAAATATAGGTTTAGTTATTATTGAAAATGATAAACTGCCTGATGAAACCAAAAACGGCGATGAAATCTGCATGGATTTAGAAAACGGTGTTGTGAAAAATTTAACAACAGGAAAAGAATATAAAATCACTGTTTATCCTAAAGAAATTCAAGAATTAATCGATATCGGCGGGCTTGTAAATTATACAAAGAAGAAGCTTGGTGTATAATTTTTAAAAGCAGTTTAAATTTTATAGAGTTTAACAGGAGTTTTGATTTATGAAAGAATACAAAGTTGCGGTGCTTTCAGGAGACGGTATCGGTCCTGAAATTATGGAAGAGGCTAAAAAAGTCTTAAATGCAACAGGTAAAGTTTTTGATTTTAAAATAGAATATAAAGATGAACTTATAGGCGGTATTGCTTATGATAACACAGGTGTACCATTGCCTGATAAAACGATTGAAACTTCAAAAGAAGCAGATGCCGTAATGCTTGGGGCTGTGGGGGATTGGAAATATGATACACTTCCTCCGGAAGTTCGCCCTGAAAGAGCATTGCTTGGCATAAGAAAAGCCTTAGGCTTATTTGCAAATCTCCGTCCTGCAATTGTTTGGGATGAGTTGGTATCTTCAAGCCCATTGAAACCTGAGAATGTGTCAGGGGTTGATATTATGATTATCCGTGAACTAACCGGGGATGTTTATTTTGGCGAGCCTAAAGGGGTTGAAGTACGCCTTGATAAAGACGGTAACGGCAAAAGATACGGCTTTAATAACATGATTTATTCCGAGGATGAAGTTCAAAGAATTGCAAAAATTGCTTTTGAAACAGCAATGGTAAGAGGTAAAAAACTTTGTTCCGTTGACAAGGCAAACGTTCTTGATGTTTCAAGACTATGGAGAGAAGTGGTATTAGAGGTTGCAAAAGATTATCCTGAAGTAGAATTATCTCATATGTATGTGGATAATGCTGCTATGCAATTGATTAGAGCACCAAAACAGTTTGATACAATTGTAACAGGCAATATTTTTGGCGATATTTTATCTGATGAAGCTTCAATGCTTTCAGGCTCTTTAGGATTACTTCCATCTGCCAGCCTTGGAGAAAATGCAAAAACCGCTTTATATGAACCTATTCACGGTTCAGCGCCTGACCTCAGGGGTAAAGATGTTGTTAACCCGATTGCTACAATACTTTCAGCCGGCATGATGCTGAAATATTCATTTAAAATGGATGAAGCTTATAATTTAATTGAAAAATCAATTAAAGATGTATTAAAAGACGGCTTTAGAACCGCTGATATTATGTCTGATGGCAAGGAACTTATAGGCACAAGAAAAATGGGCGATTTAATTAAAGATAAAATTTTAAAAGCAAAATCATAAAGGTGAAAAGAAGCATATTTTTTATGATTAAGTTTTTAAAAAAACGATACAATATGGTAATGGATTATATAAAAAATTCCCAAAAACTTGAGAATGAATTATTATATGCCCATATTTTCGAAAGTACAATTAGAGGCTCTGTCTGGCTGAAGGAAAATTCATTTTCTTTTACAGGCGGAGCTTGTAATTATTCTTTTGCATATATTTTGTATAGAATTTTAGAAACTGAAAAACCCTTAAATATACTTGAAATGGGCTTAGGGCAGACATCAAAAATTACAACTCAGTATATTTTAAATAAAAATGAAAATGCCTCTCTTGATATCGTTGAACATGATAAAAAATGGATTGAAATTTTTAAAGAGAATATAAAATTAAATGATGGAATAAAAATTCATAATCCCTCTTTAGAAGTTTTTGAATTTCAAAATGTGAAGAATTACAAGTATGAAAATTTAAAGCAGCATCTTGGGAATAAAAAATATAATTTAATTATCATTGATGGACCTTATGGAGGCGGAAATTTTTCAAGGTCTGATATTTTGGATATAATCCCTGAAAATCTGGATGATGATTTTATTATAATTCTTGATGATGTTGAACGTGCGGGTGAATTTTATTTGATGAATAGAATTTTTGAGAAATTAGATTCGCTTTCAATTGAATATGAACACAAGACGCTAAAGGGAACAAAAAGTCAGGCTGTCATAATGTGTAAGGCAAGAAAATATGTGAAATTTTATTGTTAATATTATTTTATGGTGAGAAGATGAAAAAGAAAATTATTTTAGCAGCATTTATTTTTATATTCAGTATTGCAAATACGGTTTTTGCCGCAAATTATACATATCAAAAAGCGGCTGTAAAATTTAATACAAGAGAAGCATATAATGAATATGCTGAACAGGTTAATGATGCCGTATATAAAACTATGCCAAGGTCATTTTCATATATTAACAGAGAACCGCAGTTTGCAATAAGTATAAATAAAGACGGGAATGTTGAAAAAGCTTGGATTTTAGTAAGTTCAGGCTCTAAAGGGTATGATAAAAAGGTAATTAAAAGAATGGAAAATGCAGAGTTTCCTTCTTATAAAGATTATGTGAGTGCGAAAAATTTGGTTTTTAAATATAAAATAAGAAAACAAACCAAAATTATTCCAATTCCAATTCCTATTTGGTTTTAGATTTGTATAAATTTTGAAAAGCCTTATTTGAAACCATGTTTTACAAGGAAAATTATACTGATTGCAAAATATTGGTATTTTGCCTTAGCTTTATTACCTTGCCTTGCCGGGTTATTTATTCATTTCTTTATTTACTTCAATTAAATCTAAAACTTTTTTATAAACGTAATCGGGGTCTCTAACATCTCCAATTACAACAACGTAATCATGAAAACTTCCAACACACACAAAGGATATATTTCCAAGGTTTGACATCCTTTGAAGCGGTCCTTTTGTAACACTTGAATCAAGGATTGACGTATATTCAAGGTATCTGAATTTGCCGTCAAATGCGTTATATGTATATTCCATTCTGCTTTGATAGAAAGTAAACTTTCTTGCCATTGTATTTTTCTTTGCAATATACATAAATAACCAGAAGGTTATAATAAAAAATGCAACTCCTGTTATCCAAAAAGCTGCAAAACTGTTCATAGAGCCCAGAAGGCTTAAAACTACAGTGAAAATAGAACCTATGGTAACCATTGCAACTGCGCCAATAAAGACTGCAAGAAAAAATGCACGAACACCAAGTGTTGCAAGGTCAAAGGCAGGCTTTATGTTGAACATCATTTCTTCATCGCGCGGTTTTGGAATATGCATTTTCTTTGAAGATGTCATACTTCCGCCGCATCTGCTGCAGCAGATGGCATTTTCTGGTAATTGCTGTCCGCAAAATTTACATTGCATTAATGATACCACTTCTTTTTATTTCCTTTTATAAATGTATCATAAATTTATAATTATGAACAGTAATTTTGATAAATATTCTATTTTTTTAGAGTTTTACATATAAATATATAAAATAGATTAAACTTAAAACAAAAATTGCAATTTGGATATAGGTAAAGAGTTTTAATTTATCGTATGAGGTCAAATTACCTATTGCAAACGGGAAAGCAAAAAATATAAACAAAAACGGGCTTGCTGCATATTTTGACATCATAAGATATTTTATTCCCGTTATTAAAATTAATGCTAAATACAAAAACATCAGTATTGATAAAAACACTGAATAAAATGCTCTTGTTTTTGGAAGAGTTTCTTCTTTAAAGATATTTGTTATTCCATAAAATAAAGATATAATCAGGAAAATATTTATACATATAAGAATGATTAAAAGCGCGTGCAAAATTTTCTCCTTATTTTTTTCTTCTGTCTTTTAGTTCTTTGAGTGAAATATTTCTTTTATAAGAAAGAGCATCTATAAATTCAATTGTTTTATTGTAGACCTTCTCTTTTTCGTTATCATATAAAATAAGGTGATAGCTGTCTTCCAGCTCCATATATTCCCTATAGAATGACGAAGTTTTATTATAAACAAATTTTGCACTCTTAGTGCTTGTAAGGTCATCTTCAAGCGAGTGTACCAAAAGAATCGGGGCAAAAACATTTGTAATATTTCTTTTTACTCTTTTAGATAATAAAAGCAGCTCATATATTGAACTTAACGGGTAATTATCCATAGCAACCGTGTTTTTTGTCATTAATCTTGAAATTGTATTTCTTACCTTTTCATTTTTAATGCCGTATGGTTCTCTTTCCGGGAAAGTGTAATAGTATCTTAAAATTGTATGCAACCCTATCGGCATCAAAAAATTATACCAGGGAATTGTCCATCCGTCTAAGAAAAGAGTGGTGGAAAGACATATAAGTCCTGTAATATCCTTATTTTCTTCAGCAAGATTTAGGGCAAGCACTGCCCCAAGGCATAATCCTCCGACAAAAAAATCTGCATAATTTTTTCTAAGTTCATTATATCTTTCCTGTGCAAAATTTCGCCAGTCTCTTTCTTTGACTGAATATATGTCAATTTCATGGCTGCCATGCCCGGGCAGGCAATAACAATAAACATCAAAGCCTTTATCAAATAAAAATTTTGCATATTTTTTTAATTCATAAGGGCTTCCTGTTAAACCATGAAATAACATAATTGCACGGTTTGGAAGAACTGTTTCTCTGTGGATTAAAATGTGGTCTAAATCTGTTTTCTTTGTTTTTTGAACAATCATATTTTATTTGCAAAACCTCATAAAAAGCTTATCTAAAAGTTCAATTGCCATATCAATTTCCGCATTTTTTATTGTGACGGGCGGTACGAGAGTTATAACGTTTTTAAAGTATCCGCCGTTATTTAAAACAAGCCCGCACTTTTGACCTTTGTATTCAAGATTTCCTTTTAATCCTTCTTCTATAATGTTGTCGCAAAGCTCTTTATCAGGTGTAAAACCGTCTTCTTTTGTGCATTCAATTCTAAGTGCCAACCCAAGCCCGTCAACATTTCCGATTTGACGGTAGCGAGATTTTAAGCATTTTAGACCTTCTAAAAATCTCCTGCCTTTTTCTTTAATTTCTTCTTCAAAGTTATGTTCTTCAAATGTATTCATTACAGCGCATCCTGCTGCACAGCCTATCGGGTTTGATGAATATGTTGAATGCGTGCGTCCTGCAGGCCAAATATCCGGGTTTATCATTTCTTCTCTTGCCCAAAGCCCGCCAAGAGGATTCAGACCGTTTGTTAAAGATTTACCGAATGTTATAACATCAGGCTGCACACCAAAATGTTCAATTGACCAGAGTTTTCCTGTTCTGTAGAAACCCATCTGGATTTCATCTGCGATAAATAAAATACCAAATTTATCCAAAACCCTTTTTAATTCTTTAAAATACCCCATAGGCGGTACAATATAGCCGCCTGTCCCCTGCAGTGGTTCTGCTATGAATGCTACATATTCTGATTTTCCTGTAGACGGGTCATAGAAAGATTTATATTCGCTTTCAAAATTCTTTTCAAATTGCTTAACGCAATAAAAATTGCAATCTTCGCATTTTTTGCCATAGTGGCATCTGAAACAATAAGGAAACGGTACAAAATGAGCACGGTCTCCAAAGTGTCCGAAATATTCTCTGTATCTGTAGCTTGATGTAACGCAGGATGTGCCGATTGTTCTGCCGTGGTAGCCGCCCATAAAGGCAAAAAGTAGGTTTTTCCCCGTATAGTTTCTAACAAGTTTCAGGGCATCTTCTACAGCCTGTGCACCACCAACGTTGAAATGCACTCTTCCTTTTATATTAAATCTTTTCTCGTTAGCCCTGGCTATTTTTGAAGCCAGAAGCACTTTGTTTTCAAAAAGAAAACGGGAGGCAATCTGAGGCATTGAATTTATGCAGTCTATAACAGCGTTTGAAATTTTAGGGTTTTTGTATCCCAAATTACAGCTTGCATACCACATTTGAAGGTCAAGATACGGTGTATCATTGTTATCAAACATAAATGTTCCTTCGCAATTTGAAAAAATTTTAGGGTTTTTGCTGTAATGTGTTGTATCGCCCCATGAGCAGTATTTATTGTCAAACTCTCTTATCTCATGTTCTGTTAATGTTTTCTGTTTTAAATCCTGCATTTTTCATTCCCTTCTTTAAAGATAGATGGTTTAAAATATCATTAAAATCATTGAATAGAATAAATTCTATACGCTTTTCAATGCAATGATTTTTTAAACTGTTTTTAGCAAACAACAGATTCGCCTTGCTTGCAATACACCTATCGGATAATCCATCACCGGCGTATATGAAAAATTCATTTTTTGTGATAGATTTTTGAACCACCGAACATTTGCAGGTGCCAAGCCCCTGAGTGCAGGAATTATTTAAATTTGGGAATGAAAGTTTAAACTTTAAAAAACCATTCTCTTTTGAAATTTGAAGATGATTTGAGTAAAAATCTATATCAAGTTTTTCTTTTTTTAAAATGTAATCAATAAAAAAATCAAACCCGTCGCTTATTATGGTGATTTTTTTGTCATTCTCTTTTGCAATTTTGCAAAATTCAATAAAACCATCTTGAATTTCAATTGAATCTAAAAAATTAAAGAATTTTTCTTCTGTAAGATTTTTAATTAAATCCAGCTGCATCTGCATACAGGTTTTAGAATTTATTTTGCCTTCCACCCAATCTTTTTCAATATTAATCCATTCAGGTGCTGCAAAAGTCTTGAAGAAAGAATTTACTGTATCTGTTTTTGTTATTGTACCGTCAAAATCTAAGAATATTGAATTGATATTGTTAAGCATTTTCTAAACCTTTTTAAAGTATATTTTAGATATTAGAACAAAAATAAAAGAAGTTTGAAATATCACCAACTTGGTACATTTTAATATTTTATTAATGCTTGTATATATTTTGTGGTATTTCTGCGCAATTTTTAGAGTTTTTACATCTTTATAATAATATTGGGCAGGTAAAATAAAACAGGAAATTTCATATGAGCTCTTCAGCAAATAATAAACTAATGACATTTTCCCAAATGCAGGGAAATGCGGTTTTTTATAAAAATAATCAGAATATGGTTAAGCCTCAAAATCAATCATCTGTTGATGATAAATTAAAAGCTGATACACATACAGCAAGCAATAAAGAGATTAATAAAAAGGGAACAATAACTGCAAGTGCTGCTATAGTAACTGTAATTGCTTCTTTGGGAACACTTTTTGGTTTAGCTTCAAAGGGAAAGAATATAAATAAATTTGCTAACGGCGTTTCAGATGAGAATTTAAAACTTCTGGCAAATATTCAAGAAGGCTTTAAATACACTGTTTCTAAGGTTAAATCTTTGTGGAACAACAATGAGAAGATTAAATGTGATAATATAAATGACAAAATAAAAATTGGGAAAACGGGTAAAACGCAGGCACCGCAGGATATACAAGCAACAACGCAGATTAAGCCTTCTGTAAATGAGTCTAAATTAAAAACTGACGGACAGATTGATAAAAAGCCCGATGCAGCAAATAATTCTTCTGTAAACAACAATCCTTTAATGGCCGATAATTCACCTGCAACTAATAATCCTCCGCAGGTCCCTGCCCTGCAAAAGAAAGAACAGAGCGGTTCCAAAAAGAAAGCTGATATAGAAAGTGCGCCAAAATCTCAAACCGGGCAGCTCAAGCAGCAGACATCTTTGAAAAATATGCAAGGGGTAGATAATACACAATATAAAGCATATAAGCAGATGTATGAAAAGAAATTTTATGGTGATGTAGACCCTAAAATCATTGAAGCGCTTGGTGAAGATTTTGAAAAATATATGATTTCAGGCGGTTGTATTGATAAGGTGGCGGCTGATGCTGCAGTTTCAAATATGAAGAAAATTTCTGAAGAATTTAGCTCTGAAGAACTTAAAAAGATTGTAAATACTGAAGATGGAAAGCTTGTGTTGCGTTATCATTTGCTTGATTTTGCAAATAAAGATAAAAGAGGTGTTTTTGAATTTTTGCATAATCTTGCATCAAATAATCCGGATGGCGCAGGCAAGCAAATAGTGCAGCAAAAATTGGCTGCTCTTCAAGCTAAAAATCCTGCCTTAGGACATTCTGAATCTGTAGTAAATGCTCTTGAAAACTTAAAACCGGAGACTTTAGCAGCTTTGAGCGATACTACATTTATTGAAATTTTGTCTGCCGATGGTCCAAAGGAGCGTATTTTAAGTGTTGAAAGAATTAAAAACCTTGAAAATATGTTTACAACGGAAGAAATACAAAAACTTAATCCTACTTACGGTTCATGTGAGTTTGGACGCTGGCTTAGAGGATGGAATGCAGATAACAATCTTATAAGCAGAGCAAAATGGGTGACAGGTAAGGATATGATTTTGTAAAACCGCGTTTTGAAAGATTATTGCCCTTGCATAAAAGTGCGGGTATAATTTTATTTAAGGAAGAGGAAAGGTTTGAAGAGAAGCTTTTTGAATACAGACTAAAAAGCTTGATTGAACAGAAAACCCTGATATCGCAAATGCTTACTGTATTAATAGGTGGTGTAGTTTTGCTATGCTTTCTTGATGCTCCTGATTATAAGTATATAGCTGCAGGGATAGGGGTCTATTTGGTTTTTATATTAATCAAGAGTCTTATGGATACAATAACTGAATTAAATGGGTATCTGTATAAAAGAGAAGGGAAGGATAAAAAAATATGGAAATTTCCAATGATATACTAAATGCGTTATTTATAATTATTTTATGCGGTATTTTGTTTTGGGGCGAACGCAGTATAAGCAAAGCTTCAAGACATGATTTTAGTGAAGATAAGAAATAATTTTACCCTTTAGGTTTTTAGCATTAAACTTGCTAAAAATATTTAGTCATCTTCTTCTTGAGCCTTCGGCTGATGCCATTTTGGATTTTGTAAGGTTTATAAAATCTTTTGCATAATTTACGGGAACTGCAAAACCTATGCCTATATTAGACCTGTTGTTATCAGGATTATAGATGGATTGATTAATACCTATAACTTCGCCGTCAAGGTTTAACAATGGTCCGCCTGAGCAGCCGGGGTTAATTGCAGCATCAGTCTGGATTTTCTTTCTTTGATAATCAATTCTTGAAATTATACCTGTGGTTAAAGTTCCCCTGAATCCAAAAGGATTTCCTATTGCAAGCACTCTTTGCCCCACTTTTACATTTTCACTGTTGCCAAATGAAATTACCGGAAGAGGTTTTTTAGGGTTAATTTTTATGATGGCAAGGTCATTTTTATCCTTTAAAACTGCAAGTACTTCACCTTTATATGTTTGTCCGTTTGCAATTGTTACTTCTATATTTTTTGCTTTGCTTATAACGTGGGAACTTGTTAAAATTGCACCTTTAGGGTCTATTACACATCCTGTGCCTGATGATACCCCTTCATCTAATTGTGCATCTATTGCAACAATTGCAGGTGTAATTCTTTCATAAATTTTCGTAAAAGCATTTTCTTCAGGAGTGACCGCATATGCGCGATTATATGTTGAAGAAAAATTTATTGGCATGGAAAAAATTATCAAAACTGATAAAAACGCAGGTAAGAAATATTTTTTTAACGTTTTATACATCAAGAATACTCCGAATTTTACTATTATTTAAATTAAAACATTTTACGCTTAAAATTAAATTGCACCCCTGTTTTAAGTGTGTTATAATTCTTTTAGCTTTTACGAAAGGAAGAAAAATGAGAAATATTGATGTTTTTAAAAGACATTTAAGGGAGAGAAGAGCCGTAAAAATTATAGCCGGCATTGATAACTTTGATATTGAAAGTGTTAGAAACGTTACTAAAGCTGCACAATTAGGTTTAGCAAGTGCGGTTGACGTTGCAGCCAGCGAAGAAGTTATTAAAGTTGCAAAACAAAATACTAAACTTCCTGTTTTTGTATCTTCTGTTGAGCCTTTTAAACTTGCAAAAGCTGTTCAATGGGGCGCAGATGCAATTGAAATAGGAAACTTTGATGCTCTTTACAAACAAGGTATGGAATTTGGTGCAGATGATGTTTACGAAATCGCGCTTGAAACCATGACACTTACCCCAAATGGTGTTTTCACCTGTGTTACAGTTCCTGGTAACATCAGTGTTCAAGAACAAATTGAATTAGTTGGCAAGCTTGAATTATTGGGCGTTGACCTTATTCAAACCGAAGGTACAAAACAAGGTGCTATCAATAAAGCAACAAGTGCTCAGGAATTTTTAAACCTAGCAAAAACAACAATCTCAAACACTATGGAAATAGCTAAACACACAGGTATCCCTGTAATGACGGCTTCTGGTGTTAATGCAGATACTGCTCCTTTAGCTTTTGCTGCAGGTGCCAGCGCTGTTGGTGTAGGTTCAGCTGTAAACAGACAGGAAACTCAAATCGCAATGATTAATGCAGTTAGAAAAATAATTGGCTCAATTGCATACAGAGATTCATTCAGACGCGACCTATATGAAGCAAACCAGCATCTATTGGTTAAATAAGTTTTAAAAAAACTTATAGTAGATTTTAAAAACCGCCTTTGATTTTTCTTAGGCGGTTTTTGCATTTTGCGCATCTCTTAAATTTTATAAAAACAAAATTATTAAAAAACGTTAAACAGGAAGCTCTGATTAGCCTTCAAAAAGATGGTATGTTATAATCCTTATGTATAGCGAAGTACAAGGAATTTATGAAGAGGATTTTAATAACAGGCGGAGCCGGTTTTATTGGAAGTCATTTATCAAAAAGGCTTTTGGATGAAGGAAATGAAGTTATCTGTCTTGATAATTTTTTTACAGGTTCAAAGGATAATATAAGAGACTTAATTTCAAACGCTAATTTTGAACTTGTACGCCACGATATTACAAAAGAATATTTTGCAGAGGCAGATGAAATCTACAATCTGGCATGTCCTGCTTCCCCGCCCCATTATCAGTATAATGCTATTAAAACAATTAAAACTTCAATCCTTGGAATGATTAATATGCTAGGTCTAGCTAAAAGATGTAAGGCAAAGATTTTGCAGGCTTCAACAAGTGAAGTATACGGCGACCCTATGGCACATCCGCAAAAGGAAGAATATTGGGGTAATGTAAACCCTATAGGTATCAGAAGCTGTTATGATGAGGGGAAACGCTGTGCTGAAACGCTTATGATGGATTATCACAGGCAAAATAATGTTGATATTAGGATTATAAGAATCTTCAATACATATGGTCCAAATATGCACCCTAATGATGGCAGGGTGGTTTCAAACTTTATTGTTCAGGCGCTTCAAAATCAAGATATAACTATATATGGGGATGGTTCTCAAACCCGCTCATTCTGCTATGTTGATGATTTAGTGGAAGGTATGGTGAGGATGATGAACAATGATGGCAGCTTTATTGGTCCTGTTAACCTTGGAAACCCGTCTGAGCGAACTATTTTAGAATTTGCAGAGCTCATTATTAAATTGACAAATTCAAATTCTAAAATTATCAATAAACCTCTTCCAAAAGATGACCCTGTTAGAAGAAAGCCTGATATATCCCTTGCAAAAGAAAAATTAAACTGGGAGCCAAAAGTGGATATCAATGAAGGGCTTTTAAAAACCATAGAATATTTTGAAAAGAAAATCGGAGTAAAATAAATGAAAATATGTGTTATAGGAACAGGCTATGTGGGTCTTGTTGCAGGAACTTGTCTTGCAGAGATGGGAAATGAAGTTATCTGTGTTGATAAAGATTTAAAAAAACTTGAACAGTTATCTAAAGGTATTATTCCTATATATGAGCCCGGCTTAGAAGAACTTATAAATGCAAATGTTGCAGAAAGCAGATTAACTTTTACTGATGACCTTAAAACTGCTGTTGAAAAATCATTGGTATGTTTTATTGCTGTGGGTACTCCGCAGGGAGAGGACGGTTCAGCGGATTTAAGTTATGTTTATGATGTAGCTTCAAATATCGGTGAGTATTTAAATGGTTACAAGGTAATAGTGGATAAATCAACGGTTCCTGTAGGTACTGCTGAAAAAGTAACCGAAATTATTAAATCTAAAACCGGTATAGAATTTGATATTGTCTCAAATCCTGAATTTTTAAAGCAAGGGGCTGCTGTGGATGATTTTCTAAAACCTGACAGGGTAGTTATAGGTTCAAATTCGCAGCGTGCAACTGAAATTATGCAGGAATTATATTCTCCATTCTTAAGAACCGGGAATCCTGTAATTATAATGGATGTAAAATCAGCTGAAATGACAAAATACGCTGCAAATTCGTTTTTAGCAGTGAAAATTTCATATGCTAATGAAATAGCAAATATCTGCGAAAAAGTTGGCGCTGATGCTGAAATGGTGCGTATAGGAATGTGTTCAGATACAAGAATCGGCTCCCAGTTTCTTTTTGCGGGACTTGGTTATGGCGGAAGCTGCTTCCCGAAAGATGTTAAGGCAATGATTAAAACTGCAAAATTAAACGGCTGCTCATCATCTTTATTGGAAGCTGCTGATGAAACAAATAAAAATCAAAGGATTCTTTTTATAAATAAAATTTTAGACAGATATCAAGGTGATATCGAAGGTAAAACCTTTGCTGTATGGGGTTTAGCGTTTAAGCCAAAAACAAATGACATGAGAGAAGCGCCATCTATTACCATCATAAATGAACTTTTAAAAAGAGGTGCAAAAATCAAGGCATATGACCCTAAAGCGTTTGACCTTGCCCAGACAATATTTGGTGATAGGATTGAATATTCAAAATCTGCCTATGATGCGCTTTATGGAGCTGATGCCATACTTCTTTTGACAGAGTGGAATGAATTTCGCCGTCCGAATTTTGATAAGATAAAATCTTTGATGAAACATCATGTGATTTTTGACGGCAGAAACCAGTATGATGTGAAAAGAATTACAGATAAAGGGTTTGAATACTACTGCATAGGTAAAAAGACCTGCACTGCGGAGTTGGTGTAATTATTTATAGTATTTTTAATAATATGTAAGATAATATGCTTTTTAGGAACGCAGTCCCGGCTGTTAAGCTTATAGTTCCAAAAAACATTTTGCTTCGCGCCTCTTTAATGGTTCCTAAAAAGCATATTATCTTACATATGTTTTTTTGAAAATACTTAAAACACGAGAGTAAGTTTTATTTTAAATGTATAATAATAAAAAATACACCTTTTTCTTTTATTTGAAAATAAGGAGGGTAAGAAAAAGGTGTTTAATTTAATAATTTAGTTTGTGTTTGTGTAATATTTTGTGTTTTTAGGTGTTGTGCCTGATAACAGGCTGAAAGGGAATAGGGTTGTGTGTTAATGTTGTTAATGCTTAATTTATTTTAATTTTAAAATTTATGTGTATTAATTACACTCTATAAAAACTAATAAAATTTTTCTTTTGCTATCTTTTTATAAAAAATAAGTGTTTTTGTTACATTAATTAACAAAGACACTTAAAACGTCTATAAAACAATACTTTTAAACATTAACAGTTTTAAACTGCATTTCATATAAATTTTTGTATTGTCCATTTTCTATTTTTAATAGTTCCTCATGAGTTCCTATTTCAGCAAGTCTGCCATCGTTAATTACAATAATTGTATCGGCATTTTTAATTGTGGAGAGTCTGTGTGCTATAACAAAAACGGTTTTATCTCTCATAAGGTTTTCAAGCGCTTTTTGTACAATGGCTTCAGATTTATTATCCAGTGCACTTGTTGCTTCATCCAAAATAATAATGGGTGCATTTTTTATCATAGCTCTTGCAATTGCAACTCTTTGTCTTTGTCCGCCGGATAATGTTGTGCCGCGTTCACCTATAACTGAATCAAGCCCGTTTTCCAGCGTATGCAAAAATTCATCCAGATGTGCACCTTTGATTACGGTTTCAATCTCTTCTTGTGTTGCATCAGGTTTTCCCATCAGGATATTATCTCTGATGGTTCCAGAAAACAGAAAATTATCCTGAAAAACTTCAGAAATGTGGCTTCTTAAGGATTCAAGACTGAAATTTCTTATATCAATCCCATCAATTTTAATACTTCCTGATTTTATATCGTAAAATCTTGGTAAAAGGTTTACAATTGTTGATTTACCGCCCCCTGAATTTCCTACAAGTGCAATGGTTTTGCCTTTTTCAACACTGAAATTTATATCAAATAAAACAGGATTGTTTTCTTCATATTCAAAACAAACGTTTTCAAAATCAATACTTTTTTCTATTCCCTTTAATTCGGTGCAATCCGGTTTATTGTGAATATTTGGTACTAAATCAAATAATTCAAATACCCTGCTCATTGCAACAAATACTCCTTGCATTCCTGTAAGGGTGCGGCCAAGGTCTTTAATCGGCTTATATAATAACAAAAGTGATGTAATAAAACTTGCAAAGCTTCCTGTTGTCATTTCGCCTGAAATTATAAGATGGTTTCCAAAGAGCATTACAAAAGCAACACCGATACTTGCTATTAAATACATAATAGGAGACATCCATCCGACCCTTTTTGTTAAAGACATAGTAAGGTCAAATGATTTTCTTATCTGTTTTGTAAATTTTTTGTTTAAATCATCTTGAAGTGAATATCCTGTCATGATTTTATTGCCATGGTATGTTTCGTTAAAATTGGTGTTTATACCGCCGCCAAGTACCATAGCATCATTTGAAACCTGTTTAATTTTTTTTCTAATTAAGGCAACAGGTAAAAATGCAATACAAAGAATAACAACACCTACAAATGCAAGCTTCCAGCTATTGTATAATAAAACTGCAATGAGCCCGAGAGCGCCGGTAGCGCAAGTAATAAGAGTTTTAATTGATTCTATAACGCTTTTTGAAGCAGTATCGGGGTCTCCTAAAAATCTTCCTAAAACAAGACCTGATGAATTTTCATCAAAGAATTTTGAATCAAGTGTGGTTAATTTTTTAAACAGGTCTAATTTTATTGAATTTGAAATTGTATTTGAGAGCCAGTCTGTTAAATAAGCGTTTACGTATTTTAAAAGCCCCTGTACAACAGCAAAACCTACTATAAGCCATGGGATAAGTGCTGCAAGCAAGTCCCTTGTAAGTTCAAATCCTCTTACTGCAAGCGAATTGCCGTTTACTACAACGTCAATATAGGGTTTAAGAGCAAAAGCTGTAGCACCATCTAATAACCCTAAAGGTATAGCAAGAATAAAGGCAAGCAATATTCTTGGAATCAAAGGTTTTATATATGGAAAAATTCTTCCGAATAAAAATGCGTAATCAAAAGCATTATCTGTTTTTGTATTGACTAATTTCATCTAAACTTCCTATAAACTAATCCTTAAATAACATTATCCCACAAACAAAACAAGCTTTATATTATTTTAATAACGTTAAAAAATAAACTCCGGCTAAGGTTTGAGCACACATATACATATTTTCATTTTGAATTTTTTCAATAAAATCTTTAATTTTATCAAGCTTTACTTCTACTCTATCTGTAATTACGCCCCCGTCATCTACAGGTGCCATCTTTTTTTCAAGGTTATATATATCTGCAATTGCAAGAGTGGATTTTTCGCTTGTTAAACCGCCTGATGATACTAAATTTTTTACAACAATCCTAAATTTATCCGAAAAATATCCCGTTTCTTCAAGAAGTTCTTTTTGAAATGCTTCATTTGTTGTTTCGTTGGCGTTTTCATCCCCTACAAGCCCTGCTGGAAATTCGACACAATATTTTTCGCCGTATTCTTCTGTGATGGGCGGTCTTTTTGTGATTAAAAACAGGGTGTAATTCCCATCTTCTTTATGGATAACAGGTGCAATAATTACAACATTTTTTGCATTGGGTCTTTTAGCGTAAACCCAATCAGCTTTTTCATCTCTTTTAGATGCCATTAAATTTAAAAATTTTGTTGAATATAAAATTTCTTTCACCTTATTTTCTCCATAAAAACGGCTCAAGCCTCTTTAAACTAATTTTCTTTCATTATAAAATAAAATTATGAAATTTAAGGCAAAGATAATTGTAAAGTTAAAAGATAAAATCAAAGACTCCAAAGGCGAGGCTGTAAGTGCCGTTTTAAAAAGAATTGGTCTTGAAGAAGAGGCAAATGTCAGGATAGGCAAGGTCTTTGAATTTGAAATAACTGCAAAAACCGAAGATGGTGCTAAATTTAAGCTGAATGAAATAATGAAAGAGGTTTTGGTGAATCCTGTGGTGGAGACATCTGAAATACTTGAATTTAGTGAATATAAAACAATTCAGGGACAAATTTTGGAGCAGTCTGAATTATGAAACTCAAGGCAGGAATCATAGTTTTTTTAGGTACAAACTGCGATAGAGATGCAAAAAGTGCCCTAGATTCTTTAGGGTTTAAAACGGAATTTATTTTTCATACGGAAAAAAATCTTAAAAAATATGATTTAATCGTACTTCCTGGCGGGTTTTCCTTTGGGGATTATATTAGAGCCGGGCGCCTTGCAAAATTGTCTCCGGCGGTGCTTGCCATTAAAGACCTTAAAAACAAAGGTTTCAAAGGTTTTATTTTGGGAATCTGCAATGGTTTTCAAATATTAACGGAATCAGGGCTTTTGCCAGGTGCTTTAATTGAAAACAAAGATACAAAATTTATATCTCAAGATGAGCCTCTTATTTTTAACGGTGATGAAATTTCTCTTCCAATAGCCCACAAGGAAGGGTGTTTTTGGGCAGATTCAGACACGGTAAAACAAATTGAAGAAAAAAATATGGCATTTTTGAGATATAAAAATAACCCGAATGGCTCAATTAATAATATAGCAGGGCTTTACGACAGAGAGAATAAAATAATGGGGCTTATGCCGCACCCTGAGCGTGCCGTAATGAAGGAGTGCGCACCGAATGGCTCATTGGATGGGGTTAAAGTGTTTAATTTTATAAAAGAAGAGATTTTAAAATGATAAAAAATGATACAGATTTAAAAAACAGCACTGTTTCATTAAAATGCAGTGAGGGCTTTAAAACAGCTCATCAGGCTGAAAAGGCGCCATCACTTAAAGACCTTGGTTTAAGCCGTTTTGAATATGAAGAAATTAAAAAAAGATTAAAAAGAAACCCGAATACCCTTGAATTATTTCTATTTTCAGCTATGTGGAGCGAGCATTGCGGGTATAAACATTCAAAAAAATATTTAAGCCTGCTTCCTAAGAAAAATTCCTGCTTTAGTTCTGAAAATGCAGGGGGGATAAAGCTTGGACGGCACATTATATTTTTTAAAACAGAATCTCATAATCATCCGTCTGCAGTTGAACCGTATCAAGGTGCTGCAACAGGAATCGGCGGTATTTTAAGGGATATTCTTGCAATGAATGCAAGACCAATAGCGCTTTTAAACTCTTTAAAATTCGGCGCGCTTGAAGTATCTGAAAATTGTACAAAAGAAGCGGCAAGGAGAAATAAATATTTATTAAACGGCGTTGTAGACGGTATTTCAGACTACGGTAATTCTACAGGTGTTCCAAATATCGGCGGAGAAGTAGGATTTAACGATTGTTTTAACTTATCTCCGCTTGTAAATGTATTAGCGGCAGGTATTTGTAGAAAAAATAAGGTAAAAACAAGCAGGGTAAAAGAGGATTCTTATATTGTCCTCCTTGGTACAAGAACAGGGCGGGACGGGCTTTTTGGCGCTGCTTTTGCTTCAAAAGAGCTTGAAAATAATTTTGAGGACAGGCTTTCTGTTCAAATCGGCGACCCGTATGTGAAAAAAAATATAATTGAAGCAACGCTTGAGATTTTAAAATCAAAAAACGTTACAGCCTGCCAAGACCTTGGTGCAGCAGGGCTTTTGAGTTCGACTTCTGAAATGGCAGCAAAAAGCAATGTAAAAATTGACCTTTGGCTTGATAAAGTTCCGCTTCGTGAAAAAAATATGACTCCGTATGAAATTATGCTGTCTGAATCCCAGGAGAGAATGGTGTTTGGGGCAAGTAAAAAGGGAGCGGAAGAAATTAAAAAAATCGCACAAAAATATGAGCTGAATGCGGAAATAATTGGCAAAACAAGCAAGGGAAACACATATAACCTCTATTATGGCAGAAATTTACTTGCAACACTGCCTGCAGATATCCTTGCAGAGCCTGTTTTATATGATTTAAATCCTAAAAAAACCCGCTATGCAGAAGTTTTAGAGAATAAAAAACTTTGCATGAAAGAATATCAGCAAAATGAAATTAAGGAATTGATATTTAAACTCTGCGCCTCACCTGAATTTGGGAGTAAAAAATATGTTTATTCCCAGTTTGACAGCACTGTTGGGATAAGAACCCTCCAAAATCCGCACAGTATCGGTGTCGCACCGCTGCATATTTTTGAAGAAAACAAAACCACAGGTTTTTCAATGGATTCAAATGAAAGTGCCTGCTATTTAAATCCTTATCAGGGCGCGTATAATTTAATCTTTGAAAGCTATAGAAATGCCGTATCATCAGGGTTTGAGCCTTTAGGTATTACAAACTGCTTGAATTTTGCAAACCCTGAAAATTCAGATGTAGCTTATCAATTTATCCAAACAATTGAAGGGATGAAAGATGCTTTAAATACTCTTAAAATCCCTGTGGTATCAGGAAATGTATCATTTTACAACGAAGGCTGCAGTAAAAGCGGCGAAAAAATTAAAATTTATCCGACACCAACAATAGGGCTTTTGAGCCTTTTAAAATTTAAAACTCCGATATACAGTGAATTGCAGGTAAATGATACAATTTTTTTAATTGGAAAGAAAATTGACAATCCAAAAGAACATGCAGCAAAAAATGTTTATGTAAGCAATTATACAGGCGGTTCATTGTATCAAAAAATATTTTTTAATTTTTTGGGCGGAAAACTTGATGCTGTTGATTTTTCTTTAGAAAAAAAATTAAAGAATGCGATTTTTGGTTTAAAGAAAAAAAGTTTTATATCTGGGGCGATTGATGTTTCAAAAGGCGGAACCCTTGGCGCGCTTTTAATTATGCTTTTTAATTCAATAAAAAACTGCAGTGCAAAAGAAAAAATTGGTTTTTTGGGAAATTTTTCACCTGATTTAGATTCTCTTTTTGGTGAAATTACAGGTAGATATTTAATTTCAACCCAAAATAAAGATGAGGTTCAAAGATATCTTAAAAAAACAAAAACGCCTTATGAAATTCTTGGAACTACTGACAATAGCGGGATTTTAGATTTAGGTTTTACAAAAATCCGCACAGCTGAACTGAATGAAATTTATCAAAATTCTCTTTCAAACAAAGCCCGATAATTGTGGTAAAATTAGTGCGGGAGGAATTTTTTAGAATATGGAGAAATATTCATACAAAAAATCCGGTGTGTGCCTGGAAAATTCAGCCATACTTTCTAATATGCTTTTTTGCGGGCTAAATTCTGCAAATTTCAGCAATTTTGCAGGGCTTTTTGAACACCCGGTACTACCTGAATATTATCTTGCAGGCACTACGGACGGCATTGGTACAAAAATAATTCCTTTAATTGAAAGAAAATTATATAAAACAATAGCGCAGGATTTAGCTGCAATGAATTTGAATGATTTAGTGTGCACAGGCGCTAAACCATTGTTTTTTCTTGATTATATTGCTGCTAATATTTTAGACCCGAATGAAATTTCTAATTTCATTCTAGAATTGAATAATGTTTTAAAAACCTATAATTGTCTTCTTATAGGCGGTGAAACCTCTGAAATGGGGGATTTTATAAAAAAAGGTGCTTTTGATGCGGCAGGATTTGCTGTTGGGCTTGTGCAAAAAGCAAAACTTATAAAAAAGGAAAATATTAAGGAAAATGATGTTATAGTTGCCCTAAAATCAACAGGGGTGCATTCAAACGGGTTTTCTCTGATAAGAAATTTATATAAAGATGGCTGCTTATCAGAAGAAGATTTTACCAAAAGCCTTATCCCTACTGCAATTTATGTTAATGAAGTTTTAAAGCTATGTGATAAAGAGCTTGTTTCTGGTTTAGCAAATATTACAGGAGGGGGGATTTTATCAAATCTTGAAAGAATTATCCCTGAAGGGTTTCAGGCGCAATTGGATAGAAACGCATTACCTGAAATTGAAATATTCAAAACAATAAATAATTTTACAGATACAGAAGAGATGTTTCGCACATTCAATATGGGTGCGGGTTTTTGCATAATTTGCAAAGAAAGCAATCTAAAAAGCGTTTTAGATATTACAAAAGTGCACTCGCCATTTGTTTTTGGGGCTGTAAAAAAAATTAAAAAAGGCAAAAATGACAAAAGAGCGGTATTTAAAAGTTAAAAATGTATTAATAATGGCTTCAGGCAACGGTTCTAACTTTGAAGCTATCGTAAAATACTTTATAGATAAGGGTTTAAAGGATAGGGTTTGCTTCGAACTTTTAACGGATAAAAAGGATGCAAATGTTATAAAAAGGGCTCAAAAGCTTGGGGTGCCTTATTTTTATGTTGAATTTGAAAATTTGTATGATTTTTTAAAAAACCGTAAATATGATTTATACGTTTTAGCAGGTTATATGCGGATTTTGCCTGAAAAAATCCTGAAATTAGCTGCTGCATCTGATGATACAGGTGAGGGCTACCAAAATAAATTTATAAATATTCATCCTTCACTTTTACCGAAATTCAAGGGCAAAGATGCAATTCAAAGGGTGCATGAAGCAGGTGTTAAAAAAACCGGGGTTACGGTGCATTTTGTAACAAAAAATGTTGATTCCGGGAAAATTATTACTCAAAAAGAAATTGAAATAGGTAAAAAAACGCTCACAGAGCTTGAAGAAGCTATACACAAAATTGAGCACAAAATATACCCTGAAGTAGTTGAAAATTTGCTTTTCAAAAAAAATATTCTTCTTTTGGGCGGAGGGGGGCGCGAGCATGTACTGGCGCGAAAGCTTGTTAAATCGCCATTTTTGAATCAATTATACCTTGCAAAACCAAATGACGGGTTTAAAGATTTAGGGGTTACCATTGATTTTCCAACAACGGAAAATATTGGTGCCGATTATCAAATGCTTGCAAAGAAGGCGCATGCATTGAATATTGATTTGCTTATTGTTGGTCCTGAAAACCCTTTGTTTGATGGGATTGTAGATATTTTTACAAAAGAAGGAATCAAATGTATTGGAGCAGATAAAAAATGGGCAAGGCTTGAGGGGTCAAAATCTTTTGCAAAAATTTTTATGGAAAAAAATGGTATAAAAACTGCTGATTACAAGGTTTTAGAAGATATCGCATCTGTTTTAAAAAGCAAAGCTAAAATTAAAGAGGCGCTTGAATATTTTAAAACTAAAGGTAAAATCCCTCCTGTAATTAAGGCAGATGGTGCAGCGCTCGGGAAAGGCGTACACCTTCCTAATACGTTTGAAGAAGCTGAAAGCGAGATTGAATCCTTTCTGGGCGGTAAATTTGGCGATGCTTCAAAAAAGATTGTTTTAGAAGAGAGGCTTTTTGGAAGAGAAATTTCCATCATTTCCCTCTGGGATGGAAATACACTTCTTTCATTTCCCCCTGCTTTAGATTATAAAAGGCTTTTAGATAATGACAAAGGAGCAAATACAGGCGGGATGGGCGCTATTGCCCCAAGCAAGATTTCTGCAAAAGAAAAGAAACAAATTACAGAGTATCTAAATACTTTAAAAACAGCGTTAATAAAGGAAAAAGCTGATTTTACCGGGATTATTTATTCAGGACTTATTTTAACAAAAGATGGCGTATATGTTTTAGAATACAATATGCGCTTTGGAGACCCTGAAACTCAAGTCCTGCTTGAATTATTGGATATTTCCCGCGGGGTGGATTTACTTGATATTTTTATAAAAATGAGCCAAAAACGCCTTAATGAAATTGACTTAAAATTTAAGCGCAAAAAAGCTTTCTGTCTTGTTCTTGCTTCATCAGGCTATCCTGAAAACCCTAAAAAAGGCAGTATTATAGCAAATTTAAACTCAGCAAAAAAATATGGCTGCAAAATTTATTTTGCAGGGGTGAAATGTACTGCAAATACAGGCTTGCATACTGCTTTAAATAAACTGACATTATCTGCACAGGAAGCGCAATACAATTTTACTGCAGATTCTAAAACAGATTTAATAACGAATGGCGGGCGTGTTTTAAATATAGTAAAATCAGGTGTAAATAGCAAAAAGATTCTGGATGATATCTATAAAACTGCACAAGATATAGATTTTGACGGAAAAATATATAGAAAAGATATTGGATATGACAAGCAAAATACTTAAGGTTGCTTCCAGCCTAATTTGCAGCATTAAATAAAATAGCAAGCAAATTTATTTAGGAACCTTATATTTAAACAAATGTGTATGTATTTAAGAAAAGGTAAAAGGTAGAAAATGAATATTACAAAAATTACAAATAAAACAATTCAACCGGGAATAAGTTCGCATAATAATACTGCAAGAAATTTAAAATTCTTTCAACAGCAAATTAAACACTTGCGAAAACTTGATACAACAGATATTCTTGCTACAGAAGTACCCAGTATAATGGCTGGTAAAAATCAAATGTTTGCCTCTTTTGAGGAGTTTGAAGTTGCTTTAAAGAAAGCAAATTCAAATAAAATTTTAACAGCAGCAAGGGAATTATTGGATTCTGCTGCGACAAAGCTTGCGAAAATATTTAAAAAATAATTGATACAATTAAATGCTGTTGCAGAACTGTGACAGCATTTAAAATATTTATACTTAAAAAAATTAAAAGCCCTGAATTTCAGGGCTTTTAAAATAATATACTTAAAAACTTTAATTCTAGTTTTCAAATACATATCCGATAATAGCAGCTTCTCTGCTTCTTTTAACAGCATTTGAAAGCATTCTTTGGTGATATGCGCAGTTGCCTGTTATTCTTCTTGGAAGAATTTTTCCTGCTTCTGATAAGAATCTTCTTAATTTTGAAGCATCTTTATAATCTAAAGCTGTAACTTTATCAGCGCAAAAGCTGCAGTTTTTCTTTTTTTTGTTGTCTTTCAATGATTCTCTTGCCATTATATTTTTCCTTTTCTTATTTTTCTTAACTTTTCTAAAATCCTTATTTCAAAAGTTATAAGGCCTTTTTATATTATTCTAAAACGGAATTTCATCTTCGTCAATTAAGTCTTCTGAAATTTCATCAACTGCAAATTGAACTATATCACTGCTTTTTGGGGTTTCAACCGGCTTTGAAACAGGGGCACTTGCCGGCATCTGGTTGAAACCTGCGCCTGATGGCATAAAGCCGTTATCTGCCAAAATAATTTTTTCAATGCTTGAAGCATTGATTTCAAATATTTTTCTGTCTTTACCGTTTGTACTTTTTACGTTTGCAGTCTGCAATCTGCCGTCTACAAGAACGCAATCACCTTCTTTAACAGTATCGGCTGCTCTATCTGCTAAGCCCCCCCAAGCCATAATGCGGATAAGGGTCTCTTCCTGCGAAAAAGAATCGCTGACTGCAATTACAAAACTTGTTAGTGCAATATTATTCTGCGTAAATCTTTTTTCAGGTGCTTTGGTTATTTTGCCTGTTACAGTGATTTTAGCAAGCGTCATCTTATGCCTTCTTTACTTCTGTAAACATAGTTCTGATAACGTTTTCGTTTAATTTTAAATTGCGTTTAAATTCAACAATTTTATCAGCCGGGATGTTCATTTTTTGAACAACCATAAAGCCGTCTCTAAAGCCTTGAACATCATAAGCAAGCTTTTTTCTACCTAATTTTTCAGTTTCTAAAATGCTGCCGCCAAGAGAGCTAACAGTTTCTTCAATTTTTGCTGTAACTTTATCTGCTTCATCATTGTCCAGATTAGGTTTAATGGTAGTAAGCAGTTCATATTTTTTCATTTTTGTCTCCTTAATGTAAGTGTAAGTGTAAAAAAATCCTATCACAAACATTTTTCAGATACAAGAAAAAGATTAAGTTATTTATACCAAACCCCGGAAAATACTCTCTGTGCATCGCCCGTCATAAAGACGTTTCCGCCCTCCTGATACTGGATGGAAAGCTCTCCGCCGGGCAAAATTACATTTACTTCTTCATCCAAAAGTCCCTTTTTTACCCCGAGAGCAACGCTGGCGCAAGCCCCTGTACCGCAGGCAAGAGTAATGCCGCAGCCTCTTTCCCAAACATCTATTTTAATTTTTTTTCTGGATTTTATTTCAACAAATTCCACATTTGTTTTTTCAGGGAAAAGCGGTGAAACTTCAATCGCAGGACCAATTTCAGCAGCAAGTTTTTTAGTGTCTCCGTCTGTAAATATGACACAGTGCGGGTTTCCCATACTAACCGCAGAAGCTCGAAAGCCTTCAACCTCAAAATCAAAGACATCAAGGGCTTTTGTCGGGATTTTTGCGGCATCAAAAATAGGCGTGCCCATATTTACGCATACTTTTCCTGTTTCAAGAATCTCTGGAATTATCACTCCTGCAAGGGTTTGCACGGAGAACTTATGTTTTTCTATAATGCCTTTATCATGAACGTATTTTGCAAAGCATCTCATGCCATTTCCGCACATTTGTGCTATTGAGCCGTCCGAATTATAAAATTTCCAAGCTATATCTACGTTTTCAGCGCTTGGTGTTCTATCAAATTTTACGGCAGAAAATATCCCATCTGCCCCGATTCCAAAATTTCTATCACACAATTTTTTGGCTAAATCACTTGTGGCATCAGCGTTTTCAAGAATTATAAAATCGTTGCCCAGCCCTTGCCATTTTTCAAATTTTATATCCATTTTATCCTCAAATAACAGCTATTTTAAGCCGATTTTACTGCAATTTTAAAGAAAAATCAATGAAAACTTTACATTTGTAACAGTTCAATTTCAATCTCAAAACTTCGTTTCCAGGGTAAAAAATATTTTGCTGCGAATTTGCAATCTAAAAATTTTGAAATTTTATCTTCATAGTGTTGAAATTCTGCTATATTTGCTTTTAAGCCTTCTTCAAAATCTGTATAGCCTTCCCTTACTGCTTTTCGAATGTTTGCCTGATACGCCCAATCATCTAAAAACCTGACTGCCATCAGGTGCTTAAATGCTGCAGGATTAAATGTGCCGCTTTTCTTTGCCAGATAGGTGTTTAGGGCAATACACAGAGCGCTTCCTATTGTATTTGCACTTGTGTTATACGCGCTATATGCAAGTATATTAGTATTTTCCAGTTTTTTATCAGTGATTTGGCTTGCAAACTCATTATCTGACCCGTTTGCATTGTTGATATCCGCTATAAAATAAGGGGTTTTGGGAATTTGAAAATTGCTTTGAAAAGCATTAACCAAGTCTCCCAAGACTAAATCACCCTGTTCAAATTGGAAATTATTAACCACTATTGTTATTTCGGCGTTTTCTAACGCTGCAAGTTCAGCCCCTGCAAGAGATAGCTGGGATTTAACACAATTTTCCACTGAAATATCCTCATACTTTGAAATTTTGCCCTTAGAATCCGGGAAAGTATATATTGGAGCTATTTTAACATTATTGCCATCTAAAATTGCCCGTGCAAGAAGGGTTAAGGGGATTTCATCAGCACCTGTTTTAATTATGGCATTTAGTTTTCTGCTTTTTGCCTCAGCCTCAAGAGTTTGAGCTTCTTCAACATTAAGTCCGTATTCCCCTGTATCATCTTTAGAATAAACAAGGGTATCTAAAACCCCGTCACTAAGCCAATCTAAGTACAATCTGTTAATTTCAAAGTTTCTTTTTCTTGTAGCAAGATAATCGTCTAAAATCTCTTCAGGCACTGTATTATAGACACAATTATACTGTTTTAGGGCACGGGATTTGTGCTGGTGGTATGAATACTCAAAAATCCTTTTGCCCCAAGGGTTCCAGTATTCTTTTTCTTCTTCATTGATGTTATTGTTTGAGATTCTCATTATGCTTGAAAAGCCAAAAACCTTTGCCTCTTTTGATTTTAAGACTTCTTTAAAAGAACCCAGCCTGTTTTTAATTGCACTAAAGTCATCATTAATTCTTCTTGAAGAAACAAGTCCGCCATAGGCTAAGGTATCAAGCGCAATAACTATATAATCAAGCTTGGGCAGTGTTTTTAGCCATTCCAATAAAGCTGAAATATCTGCCATATCCAACAATCCGCCTAAAAATTTTCTTTCAGGAAGATAAAGTTTTATGTCTTCATTAATGGTGCAAATCTGCTCTACGAGCGTATAGCAGATGGGTCTATTGTCTATTGGAATTAAAGCAATTTTTTTCATCAAAAATTATTTTACATCAAAATCTGTTTAGTTTACAATAATTATAAAAAATAAGGGAATTTTTATTGCCTTGTAAAAAATAATAAAATACCGGGCAGCAAGGCACTTTCAGGAGTATAATTTTGGAATTTAATATAGAAGATATAATAAAAGTAACTGGAGCTGAAATTCTCCATAAAACCAATACCGATGGGGAATTTAAGGTTTCAACCGATACAAGAAAAATCAGCAAAGATTTAGGTAATATAATTTATTTGCCATTGAGAGGGGAAAATTTTGACGGTCATAATTTTATAGACAAGGCCATTGAAAACGGGGCTAAGGGCTATTTTACACAGGAAAAATATAAGATAAATAAAAATGCAGATTTTGTACTGTATGTCCAAAATACGCTTATAGCCTATCTTAAGCTTGCAAAGCATATAAGAGAAAAAATAAACCCGAAAGTTATTGCAATTACCGGTAGTTCAGGTAAAACCACCACAAAAGAAATGCTATCAAGCGTTTTAGAAACAACCTTCAAAACTCATAAGTCAAAACTCAATCATAATAATGAAATTGGGCTTTGCGAGACAATGTTTTCAATGCCTTTAGACACAGAAATTTTAGTTGTGGAAATGGGTATGAGAAATTTGGGTGAAATTCAGCTTTTGACAAGCTATTCGCTCCCTGATGCCGGTATAATAACAAATATAGGTTCTGCCCATGTTGAAAAGCTTGGCAACCAGAAAAATATTGCGATTGCTAAGTGCGAGATAGCCTCAAACCTAAAGCCTGATGGGATTTTTATAGGACAGGATTCGGAAATTTTAAACGAAACTTTGAATTATCAAGGCAAAAAGGTTTTGCCAAAACTTTCTGATTGTTCAAATATTGAGATAGAAATTGGAAAAACAGCTTTTGATTATGGTAAAACCCGCTATAATCTAAGTGTTGAAGGGGAACATAATATTGAAAATGCCCTGCTTGTAATTGAAACAGCAAAGTGGGCAGGTGTTACAACTGAAAATATTCAAAAGGGGCTTTTAAACTACAAACCTATTGAAAAGCGCTGGGAAATCACTAAAATCGGGGATTTGACGTTTATAAACGACAGTTATAATGCAAATCCTGAGTCTATGACGGCTGTGTTAAAAACTTTTCTTTCTGTTTACAAAGCTCCTCTATGTGTGCTTTTAGGGGATATGAAAGAGCTTGGAAAAAATGAAATTGCTTATCATAAAAAAATAGGTGAATTTTTATCGTCTTATCAGGGCGTAACTCTTCTTACTGTGGGAGAATTGGCAAAATTTATATCAAGGGCGTGCACGCTTGATTCAAAACATTTTGATAACAAACAAGAGTGTGCAAAGTATGTCAAAAACAATCTTGAGCCAAATACAACAATACTTTTGAAGGCATCAAGAAGCATGAAATTTGAAGAAATAATTGAAATGGTGAAAAATTTATGAGGATGATGAGTGTTGCAGCGCTGATGACTTTGGTTTTATGCCTGCTTTTCGGCGTTCCGTATCTAGAATTTATGAAGAAAAAAATGTATGGTCAATACATTAGAGAAGAAGTGCAAAAATTGCACGCTAAAAAGAATAAAACCCCAACAACAGGCGGTGTGTTTTTAATACTGGCACTTTTAGTGGGTTCGCTCGTTGCTCTTTTTATGGCGCAAGCTATTTCAACCCGTGCAATCATAGTCCTTATGACTCTTATTTTTTATACTTTTACAGGTTTTGAAGATGATATTAAAAAGATAAAAGGCTGTCAAAATGAGGGTTTAAGCCCGAGGGCAAAATTGGCGCTTCAAATAGCTGTATCAATGCTTCCTGCTGTATACCTTGTGTATCAAGGACAGACAGAAATTACACTTTTTAATTTACATTTGAATTTAGCCTATTTCTATCCTGTATTTGCAGTGTTTATGATAGTCGGCTCATCTAATGCAGTAAACCTCACTGACGGGCTTGACGGACTTGCCTCAGGGTGTGCATTTTTTGCATTTTTTGCATGTGCTGTTATATGTTATTTAAATTCAAATACTGACCTTGCGATTATTTCAATGGCGGCCTCTGCTGCGTGTTTAGGGTTTTTGTATTTTAATAAAAATCCTGCCAAAATATTTATGGGAGATACGGGAAGTTTGGCTTTAGGCGGGCTTTTAGCTACCATTGCCGTTATGGGCAAGTTTGAGCTTTGGCTTATTCCGATTGGGATTATTTTTATAGCTGAAACCCTATCTGTAATGCTGCAGGTGGCAAGTTTTAAACTGACAGGAAAAAGAATTTTTAAAATGAGTCCTATACATCATCATTTCGAGCTTTCAGGCTGGAATGAGAAAAAAATTGTTACCGTTTTTTCAATGATTTCTGCATTAGGCGGTATTATTGCCGTATGGGGAGTGTGCATTGGTAAAGTTTTAACAAACGGACAGCTGTAAAGAATTTTAAGGGGAGTTTTAGGGGAATAAGATGGAAATTTCTGTCAATAGTTTAAAAAATGAAAAAATATTGGTCTTGGGGCTTTCTACCACAGGATTTGCGGCTGCAAAATTTTTACTCAGAGCTGGTGCTGATTGTTTTTTAAGCGATTCTAAAGAATATCCAAAAGACCCTGTGGAGGCGCAAAAGGCGGAAATTCTTAAAAATAATGGGGTAAAGTTTGAATTTGGCGGGCATACGGAAGATTTTATAAAAGGGTCAAAATTTTGTATATTGAGCCCTTCTATTCCGCCTGAAAGTGATATTTTGGCACTTTTAGACGAATTAAATATACCATATTTTTCTGACCTTGAACTTTCTTATTTATTAAAGCCCGAAAATGCTGAAATAGTAACCATTACAGGTACAAATGGTAAAACTACAACCACAATGTTGACATCTCATATTCTGGGTCAGAAGTTTTTTGCTCCAGCTGCAGGAAATGTTGGGGTTTCTCCGTTGGATTATCTTTGCTTTGAAAATTTTATAGACAATAAAGAACTTTGCGCTGAGCAAAACAAGGGTGATAATACGGCTAAAAGCCCTGATTTTCTTGTAATTGAGGCAAGTTCTTACCAATTACACTATACAGGTGCTTTTTCTCCTGATATGGCGGTATTTTGCAACCTTACCCCGGACCATATAAATTGGCATAAAAATATTGAAAATTATTTTTATGATAAGGCAAAAATGTATGATAGAATGGGCGAAAATCAGCATGCTATCTTAAATTTAAACGATGATGCGGTAAAAAATATTAAAACAAAAGCAAAAATCCATTTCTTTGCACTTGAGGATAAATATGAGGAGCTGCAAAATATAGATGGAGCTATAGATAGAGCTTCTTATATAAAAGGCGGGAAAGTTTATTACGGAAATGAAGAAATTATAAACACTGATGAGGTGCCGATTGTGGGTAATCATAATCTGCAAAATGTAATGTGTGCAGTAATTTCAGCTAAAATTGCAGGGCTTGATAATGAAACAATTAAAAAAGGAATTAAAACATTTAAAGCCCCAAAACACCGCTGCGAGCTAATTATAACTAAAAATGGAATATCTTATTACAATGATTCGAAGGCAACAAATCCTGAAGCATCAATTGTTGCAATAGGTGCATTTGATGGCAAAAAGGTATCGCTTATTGCGGGGGGGCGGGATAAAAATACTTCACTGGATGAATTTTCCAAACTCATTAAAGAGAAGATTGATAAGGTTGTTTTAATAGGTGAAGCTGCTGAGCGCTTTAATGATGCCCTTAAAGATGCAGGTTTTAGCAATATTGTTTTTGCGGATACACTTTCTGATGCAATTGATAAAGCGGAAGAAGGAAACCCTGATGTAGTACTATTTTCACCGGCATGTGCCAGCTTTGATATGTTTAAAAACTATGAGATGAGAGGGGATGCTTTCAGGGATTATGTATTATCAAGGTAATCAAGGCTCATCCAATAACAGGTTTGATGGCAGATATAATTCAGAATATCGGCGCAGAGGCAATTATGGCGGCGGAAACGGCGGTGGAGGCAACAGAGGTGATGGAGGAAACAGCAGTAAAGGCGGCCGGTCTGGCGGACAGAATTATATAATTTCTCCGCCCGATAAAACGCTTGTTTGGATAATAGGCGCCCTTGTTGTTATTGGAATAATGGCTATTTTTTCGGCAGGTTCTCCTCGCGCTGTTGCAGAAGGTGTGAATCCTGTATTCTTTACAGTAAGACAGTTCGCCTGGCTTATTGGCGGTGTTTTTGGCGCGATGTTTTTTGCAAATTTTGATTATCGTAAATTACGCGCCTACACTTATCAATTACCCATTGTGGTTCTCGTTTTGCTTGCTCTGGTGCAGTTTACGCCTTTGGGGCTTACTGTTAATGAGGCGAAAAGGTGGCTTGTATTGGGTCCTATTCAATTTCAGCCGTCAGAACTTGCAAAACCTGCTATAGTTCTTATGTTTGCATCATTATTTAGTGAAAACCCAATACTTCTTGATGATAAAAAGATTCCAGCTTACATTATTTTTGGTGCAGCTCTTTTATTAATATACAAACAGCCGAACCTTTCTATGATAATACTTTTGACCCTTACTTTTGCAGCACTTTATTATATGGCAGGCGGCTCGCTTAAAAAGCTTATGATAACGGGTTTAAGCGGTATAGCTTTGGTTGCTTTTACAATAAGAGATTATCAAAAACAAAGATTTCTTGTTTGGCTTGACCCGAATAAAGACCCGCTGAATGCAGGATATAATATAATTCAGTCTCTTGTGGCGTTTGTTGAGGGGGGATTTTTTGGTGTCGGGTTTGGCAATTCTAAACAAAAGCTATCCTGGCTTCCTGAAGGGCATACAGACTTTATTTTTGCCGTAATTGCAGAAGAATTTGGCTTTTTGGGGTGTTTTTTCATAATAATGCTTTTTGCAATGTTTCTACATAGGAGTTTTATTATAGCATCCAGAAGCCCTGATATGTTTGGAAAGCTTTTAGCTGTGGGTATTGCATTTTCTGTAGGGTTCCAGGCATTTATGAATATGGCGGTTGCAAGTTCATTTATTCCTGCAACAGGTATTCCGCTTCCTTTTATAAGCTATGGCGGAAGTTCGCTTTTTGTGTCATTGTGTATGTTTGGAGTACTTTTAAATATTTCAAAAAAACGGGTGCAAAGGATTAGACCATATGAAAAAAAATCAGCATACTAAAACTTTTTTCTTAACAGGAGGGGGTACAGGAGGGCACATATACCCTTGTGTGTCGATTTTAAATGAGCTTAAAAAGCAAGGGTACAGCAGTATTTTTTATGTTGGAAATAAAAAAAATCCTGAGTTTGAAATTATAACAAATATGGGAGAAAATTTTTTAGATGTTCCTGTTTTTGGTATGCCAAGGAAATTGAGTTTGAAATTTTTAAAGTGGATGATTTTACTTTTTATCTCAATTTTTAAGTGCTTATATTATGCTCTAAAATTCAAGCCGGATGCGGTTTTTGCAGCGGGCGGGTATGTGAGTGCCCCTATGGTGATAGTTTCGAATATCCTTAAGATTCCCTATATAATGCATGATTCAGATGCGCACCCGGGTATTGTAACCCGTGCCTTCTCAAAAAATGCAGACACTTTAAACCTTGCTTTTAAAGAAGGTGAAAAATTTATAAAAGCAAAAAGAATTACACACTTTAAAAACCCTGTAAGGGATGAATTTTTCACGGTTTCAAAAAATGAGGCGAGGCAAAATTTTGGTTTAGATAATGAACTTTGTGTATTAATTATGGGCGGCTCGCAAGGGGCAAAAAGCATCAATAGCGCTGCAATTGGCGCTATTAAATATTTTAAAGACAATAAAAATGTAAAAATAATTTTCCAGACAGGAAAGAAAAATTATGAAGGCGTTATAGCTTCTTTGCAGGAGCAGGATTGTGCTGTGGAAACCCTTGAAAATGCCGTAATTCGTCCTTATTTTGACAAAATGTATCTGCCAATCTTGGCTGCGGATATTATAATTTCACGTGCAGGTTCTTTAAGTATTTCAGAGATTTTAGCTGCTAAAAAACCGTCGATTCTTATACCTTACCCGTATGCGGCAGCTGACCATCAAAGAAAAAATGCAAGAGAAATTGAAAAGACAGGTGCCGCACTTTATATCGAAGATTCTGATTTAACGCCTGAAATCCTCATAAAAACAATTGAAGAGTTGATTTTAAATGATAAAAAGCTTAAAGATATGATAAAATCGGCTTCAAGCCAAATAACAGAAAACCCGACAGGAAAAATTTTAGACTTAATTTTGGATGCTGCAGGGGCTTTAGAAGCTGACAACAATTAAAAGGAATGCTTTAAATGAGAGCGGAAGAAATTTTAACATCTGCAGGAAAATTTCATATAGAGCTTGGACTTACAAGGATTTTAAAGATTTTAGAGCTTTTAGGCAATCCGCAAAAAGATTTAAAATTTATCCATGTTGCTGGCTCTAACGGAAAAGGCTCTACATGTGCGATTTTAGAAGAGATTTTAGTTAAGGCGGGGTATAAAACAGGAAAATTTACAAGCCCGCACCTTTTTTCTTATACTGAAAGAATAACTGTAAATAAGCACCCCATAAGTGATTTAGATTTTGAAACCATAATAAATAAAATTGTTGAACTTGATAAGAAAAATAATATTGAACTTACCGAATTTGAAATTTTAACTGCGGCAGGGTTTTTGTATTTCAAGGAAAAAGCTTGTGATATTGTGATTCTGGAGGTTGGACTTGGCGGAAGATTAGATTCTACCAATGTTATAGAAAACCCGCTTGTCTCAATTATAACATCCATAAGCCTTGAACATAAAGAAAGGCTTGGAGATACAATTGAAAAAATTGCAAAAGAAAAGGCTGGGATTATTAAAAAAGGCCGCCCGGTTGTGTTTTTAGAGGAAAATAGAGGATGTAAAATATTAGAAGATGAAGCTTTGAAAAAAGACGGGATAATCTTTAAAACCAAGGCTATATCGGTAAAAAACGGATGTGCAATTTTAAGCTTACCGCACTATACCGGTAAAACTACACTATCGGATGTTATAGACGATATTAGTATTTCAAAAAGTGCTGCGGTGTCTGTAAAATTTAACCTTAAAGGGAAGCATCAGGGTGAAAATCTTGCACTTGCATTAAAAACGGTTGAAATATTGAATACCAAAGGGTTTAAGATTGACCAAAAAACAATCATGGGTGCACTTGAAACCGTGCGATGGAAATTCAGGCTGGATGAAATTAATTACAATGGGAATAAAATTTTAATTGATTCTTGTCACAACCCTGATGGAGCAAGGGTTTTATCAAATTATTTAAATGAAAATTATAAAGGTAAAAAAATAAAATTTATATTCGGGTGCCTTAAAAATAAGGACTACGGTGAAGTTTTAGAATATTTATTAAGCAGCGATACAGAAGGGAAAGATGTAAAGAAGCCCGATATTCAAAGAAAACTTTTTTTCTATGAATTTGATTACCCGAATGCATTAAAATATGAAGATTTTATAAAAAATATAAGGGCTGATTTTAAACCGCTGATAGAAAAAACTGATTATCCAAAAATTGGAATAACCGGTAAAGACTTTGATTTAACGGTAGTTTGCGGTTCAATTTATATGCTCGGGCTTCTTTTTAAAGATTTTCCCGATTTTAATTTTTAAAAAGCTATAAGTCTTAATTTCTTTAAAAAATTTTAAGCCCATTTTATTTTTTTTGTTTTATGAAAAACCCTTTGTGGTATAATTTTCCCATAAATATTACTATTATGGAGAAAAACGCCTTATGAATAATACCCTAAGTGCTACAAAATCTGAATACTTAAATAGAATCATTGATTTAACGGCTTCAAAAAACCCGAATGAACCTGAATTTTTACAGGCAGTTAAAGAGGTTTTATCTTCACTTGAACCTGTTATTTTAAAACATGAGGAAGAATATAAGCCGATTGCTCTTTTAGAAAGAGTGGTAGAACCTGAAAGAATTATATCATTCAGAGTTCCTTGGATTGATGATAAAGGACAGGCGCAGGTAAATAGAGGCTTTAGAGTGCAATTTAACGGTACTCTTGGACCATACAAAGGCGGTTTAAGATTTCACCCTACAGTTAATCAAAGCATTATGAAGTTTTTGGCGTTTGAACAAATCTTTAAAAATGCACTTACAGGGCTTCCTATTGGCGGCGGTAAGGGCGGTTCGGATTTTGACCCTAAAGGAAAATCTGATAATGAAATTATGCGTTTTTGCCAAAGCTTTATGACTGAATTGCAAAAACATATAGGCCAAGATGTTGATGTTCCTGCAGGTGATATCGGTGTTGGCGGAAGAGAAATCGGGTATTTATTCGGTCAATACAGAAGAATTAAAAATAATTATGAAGCAGGTGTTTTAACAGGCAAGGGCTTAGATTACGGCGGTTCTTTGGCAAGAAAAGAAGCTACAGGCTACGGTTTAATCTATTTTATGAGAGAAATGCTAAAAGCTAACTCTATGGAATTAAAAGGTAAAACCGTTATTATATCCGGTTCGGGTAATGTTGCCATTTATGCTTGCGAAAAGGCTCAGGAATATGGTGCAAAAGTTGTAGCCATGAGCGATTCAAACGGCTGCATATATGATAAAGACGGCATTAAACTTGATGTTGTAAAAGAAATTAAGGAAGTAAAAAGAGGCAGAATTAAAGAATATTTAAATTCTGTTCCATCAGCACAATATATGGAAAATAACGGCGAAACTCCTGCTGTATATACAATTAAGGCAGATGTAGTTCTTCCTTGCGCAACTCAAAATGATATTGATTTAAACACTGCAAAAATCCTTGTTGAAAACGGTGCAAAAGCAGTGGGTGAAGGCGCTAATATGCCATGCACAAATGAAGCTGTCGGATATTTCCTTGAAAACAGTGTTCTTGTAGCGCCCGGTAAAGCTGCAAATGCAGGCGGTGTTGCTACATCAGCGTTAGAGATGTGCCAAAATTCAATGAGATATTTCTGGAGTTTTGATGAAGTAGATAAAAAGCTTGACGGGATTATGACAAATATCTTTGCTCAAACCAAAAAGGCAGCGGAAGAATACGGTTATGACAATAATTACGTTGCAGGTGCCAACATTGCTGCATTTAGGAAAATTGCAAAAGGTATGAAATCTCAAGGGTTAATTTAATCCTTAAAAAATGCTTGCGTTTGATAAATTTAATATCAAACGCAAATTTAGCTTGAAAAATAAAAACGAGGTATTAACAAATGATTAGATTAGGAATTTTAGGATACGGGAACCTTGGAAGAGGTGTTGAAGCTGCAGCTGCTCAAAACCCTGATATGGAGCTTTGCGCAATATTTACAAGGCGTGCGCCCGAAACATTGAAACCTGCAACAGATGTGAAAGTGGTAAATGTTTCAGAGATTGAAGACTGGAAAGATAAAATTGATGTTTTAATCCTTTGCGGCGGAAGTGCTACGGATTTGCCGGTTCAAACACCGCAATATGCTAAAATGTTTAATGTTGTGGATAGTTTTGATACCCATGCAAAAATCCCTGAACATTTTGCAAATGTTGATGCTTCAGCAAAAGAGGCAGATAAAATTGGTATAATATCAGTAGGCTGGGACCCGGGGATGTTTTCTTTAAACAGAATGTATGCTAATGCCATTCTTCCTGAAGGAAATGATTATACATTCTGGGGCAGAGGGGTAAGCCAAGGGCACTCTGATGCAATCAGAAGAGTGGAAGGCGTTTTGGATGCAAAACAATACACCGTTCCTGTGGTATCAGCACTTGAAGCTGTTAAAAACTGTGAAAACCCGACCCTTTCAACACGCGAAAAACACACAAGAGAATGTTATGTTGTACTAAAAGAGGGTGCAGACAAGGCAAAAATTGAGGCTGAAATTAAAAATATGCCAAACTATTTTGCAGATTATGATACAACTGTGCATTTTATTTCCTTAGAAGAATTAAAACGCGACCATTCGAAAATCCCTCACGGCGGTTTTGTATTTAGATGCGGTAAAACAGGGTTAAATAAAGAGAATAACCACATTATTGAATATAATTTAAAACTGGATTCAAACCCTGAATTTACATCAAGCGTGCTTGTTGCCTATGCAAGGGCTGCATATAAATTAAATAAAGAAGGGCAAAAGGGCTGCAAAACAGTATTTGATATAGCTCCTGCTTATTTAAGCCCAAAATCAGGTGAAGAACTTAGAAAAACAATGCTGTAAACCATGTTTTTCTTAAAATAGCCTGGTTTGTTAAGGGCTTATATACTGTAAGAGTAATATAAAACTCAAAACCAGATAACAATATATTGAAGGTGTCAAAGTTAGTTTGGCGCCTTTTTTAAATATTTCTTCACGATAAAATACAAACTTAATATTGTTAAAATTATTCCTAAAGCTTCTGAAAGTGCATAAGGTAGGTTGAAACCTATGGGTGCATTTAAAATAAAAGATGATGTTATAAAAATATAAAATAACCCGGGGATTAAAGTGATAAGATAGTTTTTGCCTTCTTTATACAAATAAACCGTTGCATACAGGAAGGTTGGAATTGCAATGAGCTGGTTTACAAATGTAAAATACCGCCAAATAAGTGAAAAGCTGTCACTGTTGTATTTTGCCCAACATAAAATTAAAACAAGGTACAAAACAATTGGAATCATTATTTTAACTCTGTTTGAAATTTTATTTTGTTTAATCTTAAAAATCTCGCACAGTGTGAGTCTTAAAGCTCTAAGTGCCGTATCTCCTGATGTTATTGGTAATATTACAACGGCAATTGTTACAATCCAGGCTAAATAAGGTGCAGCAAAAGTATCAGCTATAATATTTATAACATTAGCTGTTCCTATAATGCTATCAGGTACAATATGCTGATTGTAAACGCTCATGGCCGCCGCTGCCCAAATCATTGCAATTAAAGATTCAATACACATCATACCGTAAAATATTTTCCTTCCTTGAGATTCCTTTTCTACGGTTCTTGAGATAATAACAGCCTGTGTTGAATGAAATCCTGATAAAAGTCCGCAGCTTACCGTCATAAAAAATATGGGTAAAATATGCAAGCCTTTTGGGTGCAGGTTGATATTTGAAAGGCTAAATTCTGTTAAACTTACACCTTTTGTGAAAAATCCTGCAAGGATAAAAAGCGTACCTAATAAGAGCATGATGGTAAAAATCGGGTAAAATCTTCCTATAATTTTATCAATAGGAAACATTGCAGCCAAGATATAATAAAGCGCAATTGCAAAATATATGGATAAAACCACAGGGTTATTTATTGAAAAATCAGTCTGATTGAAAAATCTCTCTGCTATAACATCTCCTGCTGTATAGATAAAAACTGCGGCAAGCAAAATAAGCATAATTGAAACTATTGCAACAAAGATTTGGTAAAACCTTTTTCCTAAATATTTGTTGATAAGTTCTGTTATTTGGGCGCCGTTGTTTCTCATTGATATCATTCCGCAAAAATAATCATGAACACTGCCCATAAAAATACAGCCTAATGGAATTAAAAGAAAAGTAACAGGACCAAACAAAATTCCCTGAATAACGCCGAGTATGGGTCCTAAGCCCGCAATATTCAAAAGGTGGATAAGCATATTTTTATTTTCTGAAAGTGAGAGAAAATCCACCCCGTCATTTAAAGCGATTGCGGGTGTTTTTCTATCATCCGGCGCAAAGACATTCTCAATATATTTTGAATAAAAAATATACCCGAAAAATAAGATACAAAGCCCTGTTATAAATGTAATCATACTGCTTTTCTCAAATTTTATTTACACCCCTGTTGAGCCGAATCCTCCTGTGCCGCGGGCGGTTGATGTCAGGTCGCCCGATACTTTAATTTCTGCCCTAACTACAGGTGCTATCAGCATTTGAGCGATTCTATCCCCTCTTTTAATTGTAAATTCTTCATTTGATAAATTTATAAGCCCGACACAAACTTCTCCCCTATAATCTTCATCAATTGTGCCAACGCAGTTTGATAAAGTTATTCCGCTTTTTATAGCAAGCCCGCTTCTTGGACGGATTTGCGCTTCATATCCTCTTGGAAGCTCAATTTTTATTCCTGTTGGAATTAAAGCTCTCTCTAATGGTTTTAAAACTACAGGCTCATTGATTGAAGCCACAATATCCATACCTGCAGCACCTTCAGTTTTATATTCAGGCAGCCCTGCACAGTGTTCCAGTTTTTCAACTTTTAATATAATCTTTTCCATATCTATTCTCTCCCGTTTATTAATAATTCTATGGATTGCCGCAGCAGCTATTTCCTCCTTTGCAATGATAAAAAAACTACTTATTCAGCTCATACAAATATTTAAGCCCAAGAAGCGTTAAATCTTTGTTTATGTAATTAATATCTCTCTCTAAATTTGAAAATAAAACGCTTGAAAAGCCGCCTGTTGCAATAATGCTGGCACCGTCTGAATCTTTAACCTCAAGTTCTTCTTCACAATGCTTAATCATGCCATCTATCATACAGGCATGACCTCTTACTATTCCTGACATCATGGCATTAATAGTGTTTTTGCCTATGGTAGTTTTAGGTGCTTCAATTTTCACTTTTGGAAGTTTTGATGTAAAGCTGCTTAAGGAGCTTGCCTGAATTTTGAGCCCCGGTGCAATAATCCCGCCAACAAATTTTTTATCTTTATCTACTATATCAAAAGTGGTTGCTGTGCCAAAATCTATAACAATTGCGGGGAGTTTATAATACTTTACGGCTGCTGCAGCATTTGCAATTCTATCTGCGCCAAGTTCTTTCGGGTCATCTAAGTCAATTTCAAAAGGCAGTTTTAATTTATGCGATACTAATATACTTTCAATATTTAAATATTTTTTTAAAGCAGCCTTAAATGTTTCTCCTAAAGACGGCACAACGGTTGATATAATTGCAGCTTCAATCTTCACATTTTGCCCGATAGAATTTAGAAGACTTGAAATTAAAATTCCATATTCATCTATCGTACGCTTTAAATCAGATGAAATATTCCAGTTTATAAGAGGCTTATCTTCATTGCTGCTTGAATATGCGCCGGAAATTCTGTTAAAGACTCCTATATTTGTGTGTGTATTTCCTATATCAATTGTAAGCAGCATTAAAACTCCTTTGAAATAATTTGCCCGTTAGTTATCAATCACTTCAATCTCGGAAAAATCAGATAAATAGGGCAGATGCTCCTCTTTTATGATTTCACCGGGTAAAAGTACGGAAATTCCTGGAGGGCATAGCGCTATTACTTCTGCTGAAATTTTTCCTACAGCATCTTCGATTTTTACAAGTTTTTTAGGTGCAAAATAAGCATCCCTTGGATTCATAATTGTTTCAGGCACCATCAAAGGCATATATTTTTTACCTTCAAGATGGCAAATATCAGGATATTCGCGCTTTGAAATCTCTTTTAGTGCCTTAATTAAATATTCAAATTCACTTCTTGTATTTCCAATATTTGATAAAATCAAAACTCCTACATCTGAAGCTGATTCAATTTCAATATTAAAATCTAATTCTAAAATGGTTTCTAAACGCTTACCGCTTAAGCCCGCCATTTTAATAAATATTTTTGTAACATCAAAATTAACATTATCTTCTTCCCCAAGGACAGAAAGATTTTTGATATTTTTTGCTTCACGCCTGAAGTATTTAGCGTTTTCAATAGCATTTTTTATTAATTCCTGACCTTTTTTTGAACTTAAATGTGCGCGTGCAGCATCCAAGCTTGCAAGAAGAAGGATTGAGGGGCTTGTTGTATGTAAAAGTTTAAGAGCATGTTCAATTTTATGAACATCAAGCTTTGAATTTTTTGAAATATGCAGCATAGAAGCCTGAGTCATAGCTCCGCCTGTTTTATGCAATGAATGTACAACGGCATCTGCCCCAAGTTCAAGCGCACATACAGGTAGCTCATCAGAATAATTCCATAAACTTCCATGAGCTTCATCTACGATTAATGGAATATTACGTTTTTTACATATTTCAGCCATTTTTTTAATATCTGATACCATGCCTTCATATGTAGGATTTACCACCCAGACAAATTTTGCATTTGGTTTTAAATTAAGTTGATATTCAAGTTCATCTGCTTCAATTGCGCCAAAAATTGACCAATTATCTAATAGTTTTGGCATAAGCCAGGTTGGATTAGAGCCTGAAATCATTGTGCCTGTGAGCACTGAACGGTGAGAATTTCTTGCAATAATAATTTCATCAGATGGAGATACTACACCAAATGCTATTGCAAGATTAGAAATTGTACTTCCGGATGTTATAAAAAATGTTCTTTTTGAATTATAAGCAATGCTTGCAACCTTCATAGCATCTTCTATAGCACCGGATGCAGGGTGAAGTGTTCCAAGCCCGTCAAATTCATCTGTTGTATCTAATAAAAGCGCAGAATTTCCAATTAGCTTTTCAAAGCGCTCTAAAATACCTCTGCCCCTGTTGTGACCGGGGATGTGGAAGCCAACTGCAGGATTTTCTTTATAGCTTTCAAGTGCATCTAATAAAGGTGCGACAACGCATTCTTCAACATTATTTTTTCTATCATACAAAATTGAAGATTGATTGTTGAATGACACTATGGGGTTAGATTTAAACGAAATATTATCGCGAACACTATCAGATATATTTTTATTCAATTCAATTTCCTTGTTAATTACAATAATATTATATAAGAAATATTATAAAATCAAAGAAACATGTTTTTTGCCTTATAAAGCTGTATAATCTTGTTTTTGTTGCAAAATGTTAAGAAAAAATTACACATTTTAATAAAGGCGGAAACTTTAAACATCAATGCGCAAAAAAAATTAATTTTGTGTTTTGTACGAAATGAAGCACCTTTTTGCTTAAAACCATAAAAAATGATACAATAAACATTAACGAGGAAAAACAAGGGTTTTAAGCGAAGGTAAGAAGGTAGGGAAATTATGGTCGATAATCGTTCGACAGGTTTTCTTGGGTTAAACGGCTTCAATTTTAAATCTGGGGATGCATCTGGCATGGCAAATAAAACCCAGGATGATAAAATGGGGCAGGGCGGCGAATATTTCGCACAAGGTCAAAGAGAACCTGAAGAAGAAAAAAGAGAGAATATATTCATTGACCGGTCAGCACAATTAAGGGGTGCCTTAGATTCTCTTGCACTTTTGAATGCTTCAAGAATTAAAAAGTTCAACATTTTGGACAGAGAAGAAAAAGAAGATGAGGAAGATGAAAAGAAAAAGAAGAAAAAATCTAAAAAAGAATTGACTCATCTTATTGACGACTTTGAAAAGAATTAAAATTTAATAATTAAAATGCAAAATAGTATTGCGGATAGAATTTTAAATATTAAGAAAGAAGATTACTACAAAAAAGCAAATCTTCATACTCATTCAACTGCATCAGACGGTAAAGAAGAGTTTGACAAGCTTATAGAAGAGGCTATAGAGCTTGGCTTAGAGCACTTTTCTATTGCAGACCACAATACGCTTGAAGGGTATAAGACTTCAAAATATATAAATAACCCCATACTTATTCCTGCTGTTGAATTTGATTGTTTTTATCAAACCAGCTTAATCCATATTTTAGGCTATGGTGTAGATTTTAATAATCCTGAAATTAATGAGATTTGTACTAAAAATAAATCTGAAACCGAATATGATATTGTAAGGCTTTTTCATTCAAGGCACCCAAAAGATGCAATAGAAAAAATTCATAAAGCTGGAGGAATTGCAGTATTGGCACATCCTTGCTGTTGTTCTGTTTTAAGTTTAAATTACCTTGTTAAAAAATTAAAATCATTCGGGCTTGATGGTATAGAAACCTACTATCCATATAACAGGCACAGAGGGATAATTAAATTTCACTCAAGAAAAAAGCCCCATATTCTGGCTGAAAGATACAACCTGATTAAAACAGGCGGTACAGATGAACATGGGAAGCTTAAATAATTTTTTAAACCTGCTTATTTATATAGGTTTTTTGCAGTTTCTTTTTTATCCATCCTCAAATACCACCAAGTTAAGCACAGCATACTGAATGGTAAAAGAAGCCCGCCCATTGTGGCTGAAAAATAACCTTTAATTAAATTTATCATCTGCATTGCACTCATATGGTTCATATAAAAATCTTGTGTAAATATTAAAGCATTTGACAGCTGGCCTGTTATAAAAGACCAAATTTGAACAATTATGCTAAGTAAAATTACAATACCTAAATTGGGAAAATAATTTTTAAGCGCAAGCTTTATTGCCTTTAATATGCTTTCTGTCGGGGTTAAATTAGGGCTTAAAACAAAAGATTGCAGGGTTACGGTAAAAAGCAGAGCAAAAGCAAATGTAATTAAGCCTATAAGTGCAATAGCTTGAATACTTGAAGGACTTGCAAAATCTCCGGAGGCAAACATTTGCGGGCTTAAACCAAGAGCTGTAAATAAGGCTATTATAAGTACAATAAATAAAATAGGTATAATAATTGCAGAAATTAAAAGAAAAACAATATAGTCTTTTGTCCTTTTTTTAAAAATTTCAGTATAATATTTAAATTCTTTCAGTGGTTCGTTTTCAACGATTTGTTTTGAGATTAAAATTAAACCGCCTGAAATAAGTGCATACTGCCAAAAACTGTGGCAAAATAATATAAGTCCTAAAATTAAACATATAAATGCCATTCCTAAATTTACATTTTGTCCTGATATCAGAAACGGTAAAAAACATACGGTTATACCGATAAGCTGCCCAAAAAGCGGGTATAAAATATATTTTAAATACTGCGGCAGCCTAAAAAGATATTCTGTAAATGATTTTGATACTATTGTAAAAACAGAACTGCTTTTTTTATACATAAAAACTCCAATTTTTCTTCTAAAACTTGTTTTAAAAGAATTATAGCAATTTTTATAAAAAAGATAAAATTTATACTATTTTTAGATTACTTTCTTTTTTAAGGAAGCTGTATTTTGAATAATATTCTTCAGGGTTTTCCTTTGCGGCTTTTATAATTTGCTCAAGTTCAATAAACTTGCTTGCTAAATTAGGGTCAAATTGGCTGCCTGAGCATCTTTTTATTTCTTCAATTGCAACTTCATGGTCTAAAGCTTTTCTGTATGAGCGTGTTGAGGTCATAGCATCATATGTATCTGCTATGGCTACGATTCTTGAAGATAATGGAATCTCTTCACCTTTAAGACCATCAGGATAACCTTTACCGTCCCATCTTTCATGATGAGCTTTTAGCCAGCTTGAAATGCCTGCTAATTTTTTTACGCTTAAAATCAGTTTCTCGGAGTTATTCGGGTGAGATTTCATAACAGCAAACTCTTCATCTGTTAATTTTCCAGGCTTACAGAGGATATTTTGAGGAATAGCAATTTTTCCAATGTCATGTAAAAGCCCTGCTGTTTCAATCTCTTCCAGTAATTTTTCATCAAAATCCATTTCTTTGGCCAAAATTAGAGAATACAAAGTAACCCTAAGTGAATGCCCATGGGTATAAGGGTCTTTGGAATCAAGAGCTGATGATATTGATTTAATTGTTTTATAGAATAATTCCTTTAAATCCTTTAAAATTACAGCTTTTGAGCTTGTTAAATTATATTTATTTATGCCTAAATTTACAATATTTGTAAGCTCTTCGGGCTCAAATGGTTTTAGCATATATTGGAATAAGTTACATTTGTTTACGGCATCTGTTAATATTTCAACATCTGCAAAGCCTGTAAGTAAAATTTTTACAACATCAGGCGCCAGGTTATTTACTTTTTCCAGAAATTCTGTTCCATCCATAATGGGCATTTTGTGGTCAGAAACTATAAGGGCAATTTTGTCCATGTTTTCTTCAAAGGTTTTAAGCCCCTCTAAACCGTTTTGTGCGGTTAGTATATTATATTTTCTATGAAAAGTTCTTTTTAAAAGCTGTAAATTGTTAATTTCATCATCTACAAGAAGAATTGTTGCATTATCAGTATTGATTTTCCCGCAAAGGATATCATCCATACCATCAATGAATAATTCTTGTTCTAAATTAAGCATCTACCCTCAACAATTAAATATCTTCAAAGTCTATATCGACAGCCTTTATTTAATACTTTAATTAATTTTTTTACTAAAATCAATAATTCAATTGTAGGAGAAGGATTTTGAGGATAAATGCGATTTGTTAAAATTTCTTAACTTTTATTTGTCGTAATTAAAAAACTGCCCAATCTATCTTTGGCAGTTTTTAATAATTAAAGCTTATTTAAATTAAAATTAATTATCAAAATAACCCATATTTGTTTGGTCTAGATAATCATCATATGTTTGTTTTTCTTGTTCTAATACCTGAATTTGAAGCTCTTTATTGCTTATTTTTTTATTATAGTCATCTTCCAGTATTTTGGCGTCTCTGGTTAATTTATCTTGTTCTTTTTGATATTTGTTTATAATTTCTTCTTCTTTGTCTAATCTTTCTATTTCTTTTTGAACATCTACATCTGTGCTTGTTGTGCTTTCTTCTTCATCTTCTATGGTGTCATCAAGCTCTTCATCGCCGTATTCAAGTTCTAATGCCTGGAGTTCGTTTTCTTCCTGGTCGCAAACTTTCATTAGTTGGTTTGATAATACGCGCTGGGCACACATCTTGTCATCAGATAATTCTGTAAGCTCAAATCTGGCATCACTAAGTTCACCTGTAACAAGGTAATCGCCTATGTATATTGATGCTGAAAAATGTTGACTCATTACTTTGGACTGCCTTTATGCTTACATTTTTGTGCCTCTACATGTATATAAAGTATTTTTGTATATAAAAATTGCTTACCAAATATATACTTCTGTAATAAAACTTTACAAATTCATTATTTTTTGAGCTTGATTGGAGCTTTAGACAGTTAGATATTTGTAAATATTTGTAAATAAAATTATTAAAATTGAAATTCTGACATTTAAAAAAACTTTATTAAAGTGGAAGAAGTAAACCAAACTGAACAAACCAAAAAGGAAAATTTAAATCTTTAAAGGCAAAAGAAGCGGCGGAGGTAAGTTTTGACAGTACAGCTTAGAAATAATCCTCAAACAGTAACTAATCCGGCAATAATTCCAAATAATACACATATATTATCAAACCAGACACAATTTCAAAACCCAATGCCTCAAGGAGTTTCAGCTCCACAGGGCGCAAGTGTACCGCCTCCTCCATCAAGCTGCGGCGGAAGTTTAAACACTTATGTTTAATTTAGGATAAATTTTTTATTAATTATTATCTTACTTTAAATTAAATGCACTAAAATTTAATAATAAAGGGCATTTTAAACCAAGTTTTTCTTTCAGTTGTAAATTATGCTTATTTTATGACATGCACAACCTCTGGTTGTGCTTTTTATTGTTTGCACTAGAAAACATTAAAAACAGCATGCATAAGGTGCAGGCGCTGACATAAAATTACAGTTTTATGTAAAAGTATTTTGGGTTTAGTTATAGTGTGTTATTTATTTTGCCAGATATAAAAAATATGCTCTATATTTTATATTTTCCCTCCGCAAAATATTTTACAAAAAGGACACGGGATTCGCACCTGTAAAGGATTGTATAAGTAATCTATTTATTAATATCTGCGGAGGCGAATTTTTTACGGTCCTTTTTTGTAAAATATTTTTCTTCTGGAAAATTTATATTTTTATTTCACCAGATTTTGGAACTGTACAAACTGTAGAAATTGCACAAACCACAGTTTTTTAAGTCTTGTAATTCTATGCCGTCTTGCTTCTTTTTTATCCTGATAAAGTTTTATTTTCTCAAGTGAATTTGAATCTGATTTACCAAAAAGAAATTCCAAGATAGAATCAAAATCTTTCTGTTTTTTATTTTTTGCTTTTTCTTTAGTTTTACTCATATCATATTAATAAAGTAAAAACAAAAGGTAAAATATTCCCCAAAAGAATAATGATTATTGCCCGAAAACACAATAGAAAAGATTAGTAATTGCTTGTATAAAACAAAAAGCCGATTAAAAGGTCAGCTAAAAGCAGGTAAATTGTACATAAAATAGCAGATTTAGTTGTTGAATCTCCAACATTTTTGGCTCCGCCCGTTGTATTATATCCTACGGTTGCGCAGACTGTTGAAATTATGGCGCCAAATATAAATCCTTTAAAAACACTGATATAAATATCTTTTGTATTAAACATAAGCCATACGGAATTAAAATATCTATTCGGGTGTAAACTGATAGAAAAGTAGGATACAAGCATGCCGCCTATTACACCTATGAATTCGGCTAAAATTACAACAAACATAACGCCGAATGCACCTGCAACAATTCTTGGCGCAAAATAATATCCTATCGGGTTTACCCCTAAAACCTTCATTGCATCAACTTGAGAGGTTACTTTCATATTGGCGATTTGTGCTGTTATTGCAGTTCCCGCTCTTGCCCCTATTGCAAGTGCTGCAAAACCCGGGGCAATTTCTCTGATTAATGCAACTCCTAAAAATCCCCCTATATAATCTTCTGCGCCGCTTAATAAAAACTGTTTTGAAACCTGAAGCGCAATAACTGATGATGCTATCATTATAATCATCAATGATATACCAAGAGAATCAAAACCGATTTTTGCAGCCTGTGATATTACGCTTTTAAAGGTGACATTTCCTTTAAAAGTATACTTAACAGCCTCTATAAAATTTTGTACACATTGTCCTAAAAATATAATCATAGAAAAATTTTAGCATAAATTATCGTAAAATATCGTAAAGAAAACTGGTTTTTTAACACCTTTTTATTTAGAATTAATGTTATGAGTTTTATATTATTTTTATTATTTTTATACCTTATTCTCTATTGTATATACCTTTTTACGCTCAATTTCAAAGCGTTTTGGAGAAAAGGCTTTTTAAAAAATGAACATTATATGCAGCAGATGAATTTAAAAGAAAATAAACTCTGTGTTGCAATTTGGGCAAATAGCAAGCATAAAAGGCTTGAAGATTTGCTTAAAGCTTTGAATAATCAAACTTATTCAAAGCAAAATTATTCTGTACATGTTGTTGTTCAAAGGGAGAAAGACTCTGTTAATTTTCTTCCTGAGTGTATATATGGCGCCATAATTCATTATATTGAAAATCCCGAGTTTTTCTCTAAAGATAAAGCGTTGTCAGTTTTTGTTGAAAAGCTGCTGCCTGAAAATAAATTTGATGCTTTTGTATTTTTAGGTGCAGACAGGACCGTTAATGAAAATTATCTTGAGATGGTGAATAAAAGCATTTATGAGTCTGGAACAATCTTGACCGGAAGCTTGAATGTGAAAACATCATCCCCTTCTCTTTTCTATAAATTAAAATATGAAATTTTAAATGCAAAGCAGCATTTTGTAAATAATACCGTAAATATAGCAAGAAGAATGTTTGATTTATCTCAGGTAATAGACGGTAACAACTGTGCTATAACTGCGGATGTGCTTGAAAAAACCGGAAGAATTTGTTTTGAAACCAGAAATGATGAATTAAAATATTCATTATTTCTTGCAAGTAACAATTTAAAGCCCACATATTGTCCTTTTATGGAAACATATGTAGATGTAGAAAATTTTGATGCAAGTACTGCAAATTTATCATCACGATATTCTTTATTTAAATATTATCTTCCTCTTCTGCACAAAAAGCCGTGGTCATTCATTGAATTTGTATTTTCAACCTTGAAACCAGGGGCGCTTTTTGCATTGATTGTGTACGCAATTCTTTTATATTCTTCATTTACATTTAAATCAGGAATTGGTTTTAAATATGTTCTTCACCTTGGGGTTTTAGGTATATTTAGCACAATGACAGGAATTTTAGCTGCAAGGTTAAATCCTAAGTCTTTAATGTATTTGCTGCTTTACCCTGTTTGTTCTTTTATGCTTAATTTTAAAGTTGTAACAAAGAAAATATCTTTAAAAGGTATTCAAAAACAAATAACCGAAGATGAAAATGTGAACTCTGCTACTGTAAATTCAATAGTTTCAGACGGCAAAAAAGATTTAATTTGTAAATTGGATTTAGTTTCAGAAGATGGCATGAGAAAGGTAGTTTTCAGATTCAAGAAAAAACGATTTGTATCTGATGCACACTTAAGAATGTATGATGCAATGGAAGATATATCAAGGAAATTAAAATCCAAAGGTTTTATATTAAAGGTTTGTCAAAATTGCGGATATTTTGAATCTTGCCCGGATGGCACAATTGATTTACTAAAAGGGGTTTGTAAACTCAAAGGAAATTATGAAAACCCTGAAACAGCTGTGCAGACTTTAATTTGGAATACATGTCAAGGGTTTATGCCGCAAAAAATCTCAAATATTATAGATGATATGGCAAAGAAAAATAACAACCCTGCTATTCAATAAAATCAAGTATGTAGTATGCCAATATCTGCGCTTGCAGTGCAGCAGTTTTAAGGTCTTGTAGTATAAATAAATATGGATTGTTAGATTAAGATATGGGTTTCAAGATTATAACCATTAATAATATTGAAGATTTTCAAACCTGTAAATTTGATACACGTTGGTTATTTAGAGGACAATCTCAAAATTGGAAGTTAAAAAGCAGCATAGAAAATTTACTCGATGAATTAGGCTATGATTACTTTTGGTACTTGGATGAACGTGCAGCGGGAAACAAATCTTTTAGACAGGAATTTGTTGATAATTTTAAAATAAAAACAGGTCTTACTCATAAAGAAAATTTGCATTTGTTATCTTTAATGCAACATTACGGATTAAAAACCGAATTATTGGATGTTACTGAAAGTAAAGATATTGCATTGTTTTTTGCGTGTGAAAAAGATTTTGAACAAGATGGAGTTCTTTGGGCATTTAATATTTTAAGCCTTTACTTATGTAATGTAGATAATGGAATTGTAAAATGCAATTACAAATTTGGTAGTGATGAAATTGCACTTGATTATAGTAAAAAATTATTAACAGATAAAGCTTACCGTGCAAATTTTGTATGCCATTGCAACTTACATGATTTTCAAAAAAAAGATAATATCAGAATCAAAAGACAAAAGGGCAAATTTTTATTTGCTCCTAATTTCTGGACAAGCAAGTATTTTGCAAATATAGAAAATGCAATATTTTCTTCTTATGGTTTTTTACGAAACAGTGTATATCCCTCGAATATTAAGGATATCAATCACAGTATATTTGGCGATATGTTAATTAAATTTATTATTCCGGCAGATTTAAAAAAGGATTGTTTAACTTATCTAAAATATAAAAATATTTCACAAAGCTATTTATTTCCTGAAACCGATGAAGATACAAGGCTTAGAACAATTTGTAGCAAGATTCTCAAAGAATTCAAATTAAGAGAAAAACAGCATTTTTAGGTTTATATTAAAAGGCTTAACAAAGTTGAAAATACTATAAAATTATGATTTTACTTCAGGGGATTTTAATATTATATATGTTTTAAAATATAAAATTTACTTGAACTTCTAAGATGTAATGATGGTTTAAAAAAGAGCCTTATTGGCTCTTAATTAAATGGTGGGCGTTGAGAGGCTCGAACTCCCGACATCCTCCTTGTAAGGGAGGCGCTCTACCAACTGAGCTAAACGCCCGCACACACTATTTAGTTTTTATATCTCTCAAAGGAGGCTTTTATAATAACCGAAAGCCAAAGCTTTCTTGGTAACTGAGCTAAATACCAGCTCCGATATAAACAATTATACATGGAGAATTTTTCATTTCAAGTACTTTTTTTAAATTTATTGAATTTTGTTCTAAAAAAGCCTGAAATGTATAAATAATACGGAATATAAGCATTATAACAATTGATTATTGTATAAAAAATTGGTAAACATAATGCTTGTGCTCAAATACTGTTAAGATTTTTATTGCAAATTTTTTTAGTTAATCAATAATCTTTGGGTAAAGGTAGCATTGCAGCTATTAAATATTTTATTTTGATTTGCCTTAAAGTGTGCAACATGGAAAATACGAGATTTATGACTTGTACCATGCTTTTGCAAGTATTTTAATATCAGAAAACGTGTCAATTAAATACATTCAAACCCAAATGAAACGTGCTTCTTTTAAATAACAATGAACACATACGGACATCTGATGCCTGAAGTGTATGTGACAAGTGAGGTTGAGATTGATGAGTTGATATAATGTGAATCAGTTATTACAATTGTAAAAATATTCGCCAATTTTAACAAGTAGAAATAACTCTAACCAAGACAATATAAGATTTTTTTCTGTACCATAATCTAGGCAGCATTCATCGCCATGTAGAATTCCTGGTCTAATTTTATTATATTTTTCTTGTTCTTTAATTGAAAGTTGTTTAAATTTTTCTGTTCTGCAAAATGTTTTTTCTACTATGTTTTCTAGAGCAATGCAATACATGCTTTTAAAATTACTATTTGCATAATCTAAAAGCAATCTTCTTCCTTTTAAGTTAGGAGTAGTTTTTTGATAATCTTTGGGAATTAATTCAATGCAATCTTCCATTAAACCTGTAATCTGAGCAGTCAATGTCGGTATGATTATATTGTAGCGGTCTTTTCTTGGCAATTTTGTTATTGCTTTAATACAAGAATCTAAAATATGAATTCTGTTTTGCACAAACTGTTTGTTTGAAATAATTTTATACGCTTTTATAAGATTTTCGTACTTATTTTTTTTATAGTAATTGATTATACATTTTTCAAGTGATTTAGAATCTCTTTTTCTCATAAGTCTAATTTTATCAATTAGAACTTCATCAAAAATAGGATAGTATTCAGCAAAAATTTGATTTAATAATTGTAATCTTTCTACTGTTTCTTTTAATTTTTGATGTTGTTGTATAAATTTATTTATTGCGGATTGAGCTGAAAAAATACTATTAGCTTGAGTAGCCATTAAAACAAAATTATTTGATAAACCTTGAATTTTAGAGGTTGCGTTTATTAAGGAATTCGGCAAACAATATGCTTTTATATTATTTATTGATGAAATATATTTCAATATAGGATGTTGATTAATCATATTGATTGCACCAAACGTATTATTCATCATTCTGCAAATATTTTTATTTGCAAATAATTTATGAGCTTCAAGCATTGGAGAACGAATTTGTTGTACCAATTTACGCATTTTTCTTTCATGTTCAATAAAATCTTTCATTCTATCCCTTTAGTGACAATGACCATATTTTAACATAAAAAAGAAGAGTTTCAAGGTTTTTGAAACTCTTCTTTATCAATTGGTTGCGGGAGCTGGATTTGAACCAACGACCTTCGGGTTATGAGGATAGCCTCGGGCTTTCCTGCCTGTAACGATTTTTCACGATTTACCACTATTTGGCACGAATTTTTATGAGAATTTATCTTGTTTAACGAGATTTATTATAATTTGTTAAACCCATGTGCAGTAGAATGTGTTGTTATTTGAAACATTAATTTTTTGTTAATTTTTTATATGAATTGAAAAATGTGAAATAGAATAATTCTATAATGGAATTTAAACTGTATTGTCGGAGCAGGAGGAATGAATGGCTGATTTTAAATTAAAAATTAATTTGGGTGAAGCTTCTATTGAATTAGAAGGCGAAGGCACTTTGGTAAAAGAAATTTTAAACGACTTGAAGGAGACTGGTTTAGGCGTTCTAACTAAGGTCGCTACCAATCAAAACGACAAAGCGAGTTCTATAGATAAATGTAACGCTATAAATAATACAAATGTAGATGCAGAAGAAGCATCAACTGAAAGTTCGGAATATCCCAGTTTGAAGGATTTAATGTACAATGATAGCATCAAGAACGAGTCAGATAGAATTATTGTTTTTGTTCATTATTTATCTTCTTTTGGACAAAATGTTGTTGGTGAAAGTGCTATAAAGGAAAATTACCAAGAATTTAATTTGTGGAAGAAAGCACGTAGTAATTTTAAGACCAATATTAAAAAATTAATACGAGCCAAAAAAATGTCTTCTGTTGATAGCGGGTATATATTGACACAAAAAGGAAAGGATGATGCAGATGCAATAATATTTGGCAGACAAAGGGAAAAAGAAACTAAAAAAGATAAAATTAATAAAAGTACCAAAAATAATTTTACAAATTATCAAACTGTTGAGCTGAATTTAACTCGTGAGGACAAAGCAGAACTTATAAAATTATATTCCAATAAAGAAGATTTAAATACTATTGATAAGGTGTTACTTGCTAGTCATTGGTATAAGAATAATAGACAAGAAACTATAATCAACAAGGATATTGTATTTACTATATTGAGGAATGCAAATGTTAGTACGGCGTTCAGCATACAAGATGCACTGGGCAATGCCAAGAAAAAGAATTATTATTCGAAAACTGGTAAAGCAGGAGAGTTTGAATTTTCTTATTTGGGTGAAGATTATGTAACAGAACATCTTTTAATACAGGAGTAATAAATGGAAGATTTGGAACTGTTTTATCATAAAATACCACAGGAAGATAAAGAGACCGGCTCTGTAATATCATACTTTGTGCATTATTGCGAAGAAAAATCAAACGCAGTAACACCTGTTTTGGTGAAATCTTGCTATGAAAACTTGTCCTTAAAACCATATTCAAATATTGCTTCATATATGAGTTCAAAATCAAGAGGTAAATCGCCAATATTTTTAAAAAATAAAAACGGTACTTATAGATTATCTCGTAAAGCAAAAGAAGAAATTGCCTTAAAACTAAATGATGTTATACAGCTTCCTGCAACCGATAATTTGGTTCCAATGAGTATTTTTGATAATACTCGCCAATATATTGTTTCTATCGCAGAACAAATGTGCAAATGTTATGATTATGGGTTATATGATGCCTGTCTTGTTATGATGAGAAAGCTTGTTGAAGCCGTAATAATTGAATGTTTTGAGCGGTATGGTGTAGCTGACGAAATAAAAAAAGACGGGCATTATGTATTTTTAAGTGAATTAATTCCTGCATTTATAGAATCAAAACATTGGACAGCAGGAAGAAATATAACCAATAATATTTCAAAGGTAAAAAAATGGGGAGATACAAGTGCCCACGCAAGAAGATATATAGCCAAAAAAAGCGACTTTAATGAATTTAAATCCGAATTGAGGATTATTCTACAAGATATAATACTGCTTATAGATTATCCTAATTGGAATTTAGAAAAGAAAAGCAAAAAGGTTTCATAATTTATGTGTACATCTCCTCCAGCTTCTCCAATTCCTGTTCGGCGAAGTCGGGGATAACATGCCCGTAGATGTCGTGAGTTATCGTAATGCTGGCATGTCCTAAAAGTCTTGACACAACAATGGGCTTCATTCCGCTTTCCAAGGCTCTTGTTGCAAAGGTGTGTCGTATAGCGTGGACGTTTCTGTGGGGGATATCAAGTTTTTTCTGTATTCTGCTAAAGGCATCTAAAAAAGTCCCGGCATCGGTAAAATATCCGTCTTCTCTTGGAAAAACGAGGTTGAATTTGTAATAATCTTTGCCGAGTTTCTTTTTTAACAGGTTTTGTAATTGTTTATATTCTGTTAAATCAGCCATTAATTTTGGCAATACCTTAATTGTTCGGGTTGAAGTATCAGTTTTTGTATTGTACACAAATCCTAATATTGTTTTACTGTCTGCTTTATAGCTAAAATTTTTATTTCTTTGCACCTGTTTATTAATTCTTACTGTGTTATTATCAAAATTTACACAATCCCAAGTTAAGCCTAGTAATTCACCCGCTCTTAAGCCTGTATAAAAATCAAATTTTATCGCCATACCATAATAATGGTTTTTGCATTCTGCAATAATTTTTTCTTGTTCATCTCTTGTAAATACTTCAACTTCTTTTTTGCCTTCGCGTCTTAATTTTACGTTCAATAAAGGATTTCTGATAATTAACCCCTCTTTTAAAGCATAGTGTATAGCACTGCTTATTACAAGGTGAATATTTTCGACAGTTTTTGGTGCAAGTCCACCCTTGCCTTCCAGTCTTCCGTGCGAATAAAGGAAATTGTAAAAATCTTGTATGTGTTTACTTGTTAAATTAGCAAACGCAATATCGCCAATTTGCGGTTTAATGTGTCGCCTTATTATCATTTCATAACTTTGGCTTGTTGAAACCCTCAACCCGTGGATAGCGCAATCATAAAACCATTTGTCGAAAAATTCACCCACTTTTAAACTTTTTGTGCTGACATCAATACCTGCTTGATGTTTTGACATTAAATCTTTCAATAGCACTCTTGCTTCACGTTCTGTTGTCGCTCTGCAGGTTCTAAAAATTCTGTTTCCTTTTGAATTTATACCAATTTCAAATTTACCAATCCACTTACCGCTTCTTGTTTCTTTATATATACAACCTTCGCCGTTACTTCTTCTTTTTGCCATTATGCAGCCTCTCTTTCTTGTTTTACGAAATTGTAGAAAGTATTTGTTTTTAAATTCAGTAATTCACAAGCTTTTTTGGCTGTAATTTTGCGTGTAGCCCACTCATTATACACTTCTTGCCAGTTATCAGGTTTTGTTATTTTCTTTCTGCCTTTGTATTTACCTTCTTTTTTGGCAACAGCTATACCGTCTTTTTGCCTTTCTAAAAGGTTTGCACGTTCAAATTCATAAATTGCACCCAGCATTGTAACCATTAATTTGCCGCTTGGTGTGCTTGTATCAAGTTTTTCCTTGTGGCTAATAAGTTTTACGCCTTTTTCTTCTAATTTTTCTATAATCCACAATAAATCTTTTGTACTGCGGGCAAGCCTTGAAAAATCTTTAACATAAACAGTGTCGCCGTTTCTAACATAATCAATCATTTCTAAAAGTTTTGGGCGGGCTGTGTTTTTGCCGCTGATTTTTTCTTCAAAATACTTGTCAATCTTGTATTGTTCTAAAATTTCAAATTGGCTTTCCGTATTTTGTTCCAGTGTGCTTACTCTGATATAAGCGACATTTTGAACCTTAACTTTTTCTTCTTCCATTTTTACCTCCTTTGGACTTTTGCATTATTGGATATTGATGTTTTAAAGTAAAGACTTCTGCAAACATCTTTTTAAAAATTAAAAAATCCACCCTAAACAAATACATTTCAAATGTTTGAGATGTTTTGTTTTAGACCATAGTCTATTTAAAGACATTTCTTAATCAAGTTCTGTTAAATTGATGATTTTTATACACGCATTCTTTGAACAAATACTGCAAGCTATATCTTTTACATCTGAATATATGTATTTTTTGTTTTTCTTGTCTTGATTAATCATTCAATGCGTTTATATAAATGATGACAACAAATAACCAATTTGATTTTGAAAGACTGGCATTTGTGCTGATAAACTCCTAAATTTAAGCCTTCATCCTTGTGTTTGTTGGCTTCTAACCTAATTGATGCCAGCCATTGGCAAAATACAAATTTTATACATTTTCAATAATCATATTAAAAATATAACTATGGATTATTCTATCTATTTGCTAATTGTATTAATATGTAAATTACATATGCATTTTTACAGTCGCTGCATTTAGCCCACAGGATATCTAAAGATGGCATCTTTTCTGTTATTTGCGTGAAAATAAATATCATCCTCTTGCTTTGTTGAAATTCGTGTCATCTTTTTAAAATCAATCGGAATAATATTTGTAAAATCCCTGACGTATCTTAATGTTCCGGATTGTCTTACTACATATTGAAAATAATATAAAGGGTTTGTATTTGTTATATCGTATGCCCTGGAAGTTCCTTCTCCGTATTTTCTTGTAATGCTTTCAACAAGTTTATTTGAAATAATTTTTTCTTGTTTGGTGTAGGCAATTATAATATGAAGGTGCGGTTGAACAGTTTCGGGCGGCGCAAAAAGTACACGTTTTGAAACAGCTTTTCTTTTTGGACGACCTTTTTTGCCATTATGAAACATAACATATTCGCCAAAGCGCAAGCTTAATTGACTTACTGCAAATAAACAAGAGAATGGCAATTCTGTTCTTTTTGCAAATCTATCCATTATCATTTTTAGGCGGTTAGCTTCTTTTATCGCATCTTCCATACTGTCAAATTTAACCGAATGTTCTACATTTATAAACCTAATATCCATACTGCTATCTCCTTTCTTTGTCTTTCTGTTAACCTTAGTTTGCCCGAATTTTCAAGTGCCCATTTTTTGTATTCCTTATATATTAGATATTTTCGTCCTATATTGTCTTCCTTTATAAGGCTGTTAAAGGTTTTATCCCTATCGAGCCATTGTTTTAATTTTGCGTTTGAATATATGCAAATAAGCCTTGATAGCGCATAGAGTATCTGATGATAACCTATTCTGTCATCATTCTTAACATCTTTTGAATATATCCAATCCACCTCTTTATCCGTATTTGAAATGCTAAATAAATTCATTGGATTATCGTGAAGTTCAATTTTGCCTTTGTAATACGGGTCATAATTGCGGCTGAAATTTTTATGTGTTCTGTGGTAATAATTTTCATTTATCATAGTGTTATTACCTTTCCCGTATTTCTCATAATCCATTCGTTAAAATCGTTTGCAACTATGTATTTTTTCCCTCCTATTTGTATGACGGGAAAATCTTCAAGTCTACATAGTTTGTAGACAGTGTTTATGCCAATGTCAAAAGTTTTTGAAAATTCTTTGACTGTAAATAAATTGGCATAAAGTCTACCGCTGCAATTTTGACGGATGTCCTCCATAGTATCCAGCATTCTAAATCTGTTGGGTGGCAGTCTATCTTTCATATTTCTATCCTTTCTATTTGCGCTCCGCAATTTACTATCACTAAAAACGCCTACAGAAAGACATAAGTATGCATCCGAATATTTAACCAAATATCAGTGAGCGCAAATTTCCTTTACTTAAAATCTTTCTGTGGTGAAGGCTTCTGTTTTAAACCCAGGCATAAAGCCAAAAACTGCTGGGGAGTATTTAAGTAAGGGAAATACTCAAAATCTGTTATTTGGTTGTCAATTTGCAATTTGTGTTCACAGTTTAACAAGCATTGAAAAAAATCTCAACGGGGTTTATACCCGAAGGTTTTGTGAAAATAAATCGACAAATCAGTGGTGATGATATGTTCGATGCAAATAAAAGTTTTACATAACTTTGTAATTTACATACAATTTTTGCATGCAACCGTATAAAAGAGTCCTTAATTCTCTGTGTAAAATTTAGATTTTAATGTGCCTAAAATAAAATCATATCAAAGTGTTCGATGTTATCAGGGGGGTTATTTTGTTTTTATTCCATCAAAGCTCTAATTTTATCTGCTAAAAGTTTTCTTCTTTCTATGTAAAATCTTCCAAAATTATCAAATTCTAAAGAAATACTAGGACGAATAAACGAACGTTCGTAGAACATTTTCTTTTGTTCTTGAGTCATGTCATCCACATATCTTACAAGAGATAAATCTTTTTTGCTGGCATTTTCCCGCCCTACTAAAAGATGCAGATTTGCTAATCTGTTACGATTGCCTTTCCATTCTTTCCATTCTTCAAATTTAATAGATAATGGCTTTTGATTATCGTCACTAAATCTTTCGCAAGGATGCAAATGATCTTGTTCATACTTAAGTTCTTTATTCAGCCACTCATGACTCATGTAGTATAAAGCTTCGCCAGCTATTCGGCTACCCTTTTCCGAGTTTAAAATATCTTCAATTTTGGAATCAGTTACTCTTAATTCATAAATATTATTAAGCATATCTATTGTGATTGCGTAATTGCAATTTGATATTTCTTTTTTAAGTTTTTGTAGCTTACCTTTTGTGCCGGATTGAAAAAATGTAAATAAAATAGCTCTGATTAAATATGTTTTCATGGCTTTGTAGTTGTCTTTAAACCCATGGTTGTAATAGATGGAATAAATTAATGGTATTAGCACATTCCAGCTACCTGAAAATCTTGCTATATCAATTTTTACATTGGTTAAAAATTCTTTTAAATTTAATAGTGCTATTTTTAGATATTTCCAATTGTTTTTGAGTTTTTCTGCAATTTCCTTGTTAATGTTTGTTTTTTCAACATTGCCAAATAACATTAAAGCAGTACGAATGATGAAATCTGTATCAAAATTTTCAAAAGAGTCTACTAAAAGGTTGCCAAATTCAGTTCTTGCGCTTGGCCAGTAGGCTTCTAAAATTGACATTGTAATTTCTGAGGGTTTTAGAGCCTTTCCGCCGCTATTAAATCTAACAAACATTTCAAGAGCATCTTCTTGTTCCATTTCTAATATTTCCGTATAATGAACCAGTTTTTCGTCATAAATTTTGCTGCATAGCTTGTTTAAAATAAAATCTGCATATTCTTGGTTATCTGTAGGAATGTTCTTTATAATGTCACATATTGCAGTTTTTCTTGTTTCTGTATTTTGAAAAATTGGGTTAATTAGTTTTTCAATTTCAAATTGAGTTAAACTTGTTTTTGTTGTAAATTTAATGTCATATTTTTTATTATTGTATTCTTCTTCAGTTGACGCTCTGTTATTTAGTTCAATTACTAATTTAGCAATAGTGCCACCCACTGTCCTTTTTCTTGCATATTTTTCTCGAACGTAAGATTTTCCGTACAAGGACAGATATAAGGATGTTAAGCGTTGTTGTCCATCTAAAATTGCTGTATCTGAAATATGCGGTTTTATGCTAGAAAGTTCGTAATTAATGCTATCAGACTGTTTTTTGTTGTCAAAAGTTACGGTTTTAAGAAAATTACAAAAATAAGTATCCCAATCGGTATTGTATTCATCTACGTGCCAAAATAAAAATGTTGCAATTGGGTAGTCCAATAAAATAGAATCCCAAAGCTTTTCTATCTGCTCCATACTCCATACATATTGTCTTTGAAAGGCCGGCATAACATATTTTCCGCTTTCAATATACTGCATTGCATCATATATACTTAGGCAATCATTAATTAATTTACTCATAATACAAAAAGCCCCTTGTTTTAATATCAAAATTATATTAATGGTAAGTTAAACTCATAATATTTCAATAAAATGAGTATGAAACCAATATATATGAGTTGAAATCATTTTACAATAATTTAATGAGTTCTATTAAGTTCATTTAAGGGATTTTATGCCTACCATGAGATAGAGGGCTTAAAATGAATAAAAAAGAACTTTTAGGTAAAAGATTAAGGGAATTAAGGAAAAGAAAAGGTATCAATCAGGAAAAATTGGCAGAATTGATTGATGTTGACCCAACAACAATAAGTAATATTGAAAATGGTAAAAATTACCCTTCTATGATAAATTTGGAAAATATATTAAAAGTTCTAAACAGTTCATTTTTAGAAGCATTTGATTTTGAACATAAAAATACTGGTGATAATTTGATAATTCAAATAAATAATCAGTTGAAAAATAATCCTGAAAAGATTGAGGATTTTTATAAAATAGTTATGGCGCTTACAAAATAGCTATCATCCAAAATTTAATTATTGCGGGTAATTTTGTACCTCGCCGCCCTAAAACATTTCATCATTCGTCCGAGAATGGTTTCATTTTAAAAAATTTTGGCAGGGTTTTTATGCCTGAGAAAAATTCTACAGCCGAAATCTTACGTCCGGCTACACGAAACTATTTTTAAATTGTGAGAGGGGCTACCCCGGGGTATTTTTTAAAATTGTTACATTGCTTATTCAATCAGGGCAAAGGTTTTGGTTCATTTCATTCTATTGTGTTGTAAAATGTGTTGTTTTTTATAAAAAATTAGCTTTCAGGGTTTACCTAAAAGCTAATAATATCAATTGGTTGCGGGAGCTGGATTTGAACCAACGACCTTCGGGTTATGAGCCCGACGAGCTACCAGACTGCTCCATCCCGCGATATTTACTTGTATATCCCATTATTAAACGCTGAAAATAAAATTTCAAGTGTTAAATTTCGGATGAGATTTTTTCATTATCCCTACAATTAATTGTAGGGGAAATTGTAAGAATGGGGCGGGAAAATAATTTTAAAAAAATATAGCGGGGTAAAAAATTAGCATTTGTCCTTATACTATAATTAGTATGGCGGTGTTTTGATTTATTTGTGTGGGGAATTATGCCAAACTTGCAATAAGCAAGAACAGTGTTTATGGTTAATGATGTGCCAAAAATATTTATAATTCAGCAGCGGTAAAAAAGATATTTAGTAAACAGTATTTATTTAAGTATTCTATAAATGCCAATAACACTCATTATACCAAGCAAGAAACCTAATTTAAAAATAAGCCTTATGAGCCAACGAGCTACCGTCTATATGCCCGTAAATATTGACTTTTCGCCATTTTTGTGCTATTATATGAATAAAATTATAATTTGTATGAGAAAAATTTTTAATGAAATTTAGCTTATTGAACATAGAAACAGACTATAAGAATGATGCTAATATAGAAAAGGTAGGTCGTACCATTTTATTAATTTTTTCCTTTATTTTTAGCATTATTGTTGGAGCTGTTCTTTGTTACTATTTTTTAATGCCTCATTGGGCTACAATTTTGCACAATTCTGTTTTTTTAGATAATAAAAATTTAAGCAGCGAAGAACTTGAGACTATATCAACATTGGTAACTCAAAATAAAATCCATACCTTGGATTTTGTGGTAGAAAGATTAATAAGTTTCTATGAAACGCAAGTACAGCATTTGGTAGGAATTTTCGCCATTTTTGGCATGATAGGATTCTTTTATATAAAATGTTCACATAAACGTGACATAGCGGAAGAATTGCAAGAATATATGAACTCAAATACTGGAAAATTATTACTGCAGAACCTTGTAAAAGATTATATTAAAAATGAAAATATTAGACCATTAGTAGATGAAGCCTTTAATAGGGAAAGAAATGAGAATGGTATTATTTCTGAAATGTATGATGCTATTGCATCATTGGAAGACAAGAATGATGAGCTTCTAAAAGAGCAGACAAATCTTTCTGTAAGACTAGATAGTTTAAATATAAGTAGCGAAGCTGGCGAAATTAATTTTCCTGAACAAGTAGACGAGAAAGGAGAATAAATGGCAATTATAAAAACTAGAAACATAGGCAGACCAAATAATATATCTGGTTTGTTTGGAAATTTGAATATATCATTAAATAATTTTAATATTACAAGTGCTCCTGATTTATTGTCTAGAGCTAATATTACTGATTTTCCGGTGGATTTAAATGTAATATTGCGCTTATTGGGATTGACTCTTGTGTATCAAAAATTAGAGAATGATATTTCTGGTGTATTGGATGTTAGAAATAATACCATTACTGTAGAAGCGTGTCATCCAGAACAGAGGCAACGCTTTACTATTGCTCATGAGATTGCACATTTTTGTTTGCATCAAAGCAAGGAGGATTTATTTGAGGATAAAATCTTTTTTAGGGGTGTTGATATTAATTCACTAGAGTATCAAGCAAATGAATTTGCAGGTGAATTATTAATGCCTGAAGATGTATTTTATGAACAAATCAGACAAGGCAATAAATCTATTGAAAGACTTGCAACACATTTTGGTGTGTCAACTTTGGCGATAAGAGTTAGAGCTAGAAATTTGGGATTAACGGGGCATGGATTATGATAAGAAAGTATGTGCCAATAATTAAAACGGGTGATGCAGAGTTGAGGGCTTTGTCGAATATTGATGACGCTGTTAAGAATTTTGTAATGCCTTTGTTTGAAATTACAAGGGGACGCAAAACTAGAAATGCGGAAGAAGGGGTGATAGCCAAAAAGGTGGAATTTATTTCAAACCATTTTTCAGAGATTCCGTTTATATTAGATTTGACTAGCGATAAAACTTTGACTAATTCTGAAATTAATCAATTACATTCTTCGAACAATAATTATGAGAGATGGACTCAATTTTGCATAAAAAATAAGGATATTTTTGGAAAATTTTATCCAGTTATTCAGATTGAAGAAGAAGACGATTATGAAAACTATTTATGCAAGTTGTTTGAACAAGTCAAAATCTTGGTACAGCATTTTGACTTTATTGTTTTTCGTTCCCAAAATGAAATTGAAGCAAAAGATTTAATTACAGATATAAAGGGTTTATTAGATAAAGATGCATTTAATTCAATCAATTTGCATGAAAAATTGATCTACGTACTTGATTATAAGTATATTAAAGATGTAGATAAATGCGCCAATACTGCCAAAATATTTATCGGTGCTTTAGATACATTGGGAATAAAAAATATTGTTTTATCCAGTACATCATTTCCCTCAAATGTTTCTGAACATATGAGTGAAACAGATTACGCGAAATTTGAAATAAAAGAATTTGATTTTTTTAATATTGTAAAATCAAGATTAAATCCCTTGAATGTCAATTTGATATATAGCGACTATGCATCCATAAATCCAATTAGAAATGATAATATTTTTGCCCGAGGTTGGATACCAAGAATTGACGTACCTTCTGTAGATAAAAATATTCACTGCATGCGTCAGCGGAGAGAAAAAACTGAAAATTATGCTAAAGCATATGCGGACATTGCACAAAAAGTAGCAAAGCAAACATATTTTACTGACTTATTTGATTCAGATATTACATCGTGGGGGAATGCAGAAATACAAAACGCCTCCAAAGGCAATGTAGGTGGTGCAATACCTAGTTTTTGGATTTCGGTACGAATGAATATTTATTTTAAGCTAGTGTCACTCAAATTATTTGATTATATCAGTTAGAATGTTGCCAGTCAAAGATTTTAAGTCATCTTCAGTAATTACCTGACCATTTGTATCAAGCAAGAAAAGTTTTAACAGTTTGGAATACCTATGCGTTAAGATATCAATAGAAGCGGTTTTTATGATATTTAAAGGTATTTTTCTTGCATTTTTTCTAAGTTCAAAAACCGATAATTGACTTAATCCTTTTTCGTTTAAGATATTTATAAGCTCTTTTTTGTGTAAAAAACATAGTAAATTCTCTTTTTTTATCTGATGAGAAATCTTGGCTTGCCTTATTTTTTTAATTTTTTTATCTTTAGTTATCAAGTAAAGTCCAACCATATTGTCTATTTTGTTTATTTTTTCATTTGAATATTTTTCCGTAAAAATCAAACTAGTGTAATCAAATGTTTCTAAATAATTTTGTAGTTGTTGGTCAATATTTTCAAGATTATCGCTGTCGCTTTTTATTTCATATGCATGTGTTTTATTGCTTAAGATTTGCAAAATATCCGTTCTATATTGATGATTTGAGAACAAAACCTCATTTCCTATTATGCTACTAGGATATTTTTTTAGTAGCCATTTTATAAATATTATTTTTATTTCGTTAGCTTTCATTTTATCCTCTTTTATAATGCAAAATTATAACATGTAATTTGTTTCTGCTCCCCCATAAGCCCCTCTCGTGGTTTAAAATTGGTTTGGTGGGGTGAGATACAAGATTTCGGTTGTAGAATTTTTCTCAGGTGTGAAAACCCTGCCAAGAATTTTTAAAATGAAACCGCTCTCGGGTGAATGATGAAATGTTTTAGGGTGGTGAGGTATAAAATTACCTCTTAATAATGCCCGTTTCTTTTTATGGTAGTATCAATTTAAAAAGGGAAAGATTTTAAATTATGGGAATAGATAGAGCAAATATTTTTAGACTGCATGAAGAAACGTTCAAGGAATATGAAAAAGACCCATTTTTAGACTGTTTTGAAAGCACTAAACAATTTGCGCAAGCTCTAAAACTTGATATAGAAACAAAAGAAACCCCGCATACCTTATTGTTGTCTGCGGATTATGGTATGGGTAAAACCTTTTTCTCAACACGTTTTACTCAGTTTTTAAGAAATGAAAATTTTGATGTTATTTATTTTAGCGTTTGGGAAAATGATTATATGAAAGAGCCCTTTGTGGCATTTTCAAAAGCTATCGTAAATTATATCTACAATAAATTCAAAACAAAAGAGTTTCAAAATAGTATAAGTAATCTTTTTTCAAAAATTCAAGGTGTTGTTAGTGCAATATCTATTAACATTGGAGTTAATAAGTTTTGCAGTATTGATGTTTCGGCTAAAGAATTAATAGATGCATTCAAGGAACCTGCTGACCCTGTTTTGGAATTTAGAAAACAATTAGCTGATTTTATTTCTAAACTGAAAAACAAAAAACTTATTCTTATAGTGGACGAACTTGACCGTTGCCGTCCTGATTATGCAATGAAAACGCTTGAATGTATAAAACATTTCTTTGATATAGAGGGGCTTTTTGTAATTTTGCCTACAAATATCAATGCCTTAAATAATTGTACAAAATCATTGTATGGCTTTGATAATTGCAACAAACAAGATAAAGAAAATTATTTTAAAAAGTTCTTTAATGATGAAAGAACAATAAAAAGACCAACTGTTGAAGATTATAGCCATATTTTAAAGCAACTTTTAAATAATGATGCATTAAAAGAAGCGTTGAATAAAAAATTATTGGTAGAAAATGGGGAAAATTTCAATAGTTTAAAAACTCTTCATAGTTCACTAGCTAAATACTCCCATTTTGCTGGTTTAACTATTAGGGAATTTAAAGATATAGTTATAGAAACTGTGCGGCTTTGTAATAATTTTTATGAGCCAGTACGGGCAGAGTGGCTGACTTGTCTTATGACATATAAAAATAAAACAAAGGGAGATTATTTCAATTACCCGCTCCCTAAAGAACATTGTTTTTATCACAGTTCACTCATAAATAGCTCCTCAAATGGAAATGGCAAAACCGATATATTAAAATTAATGATGCATTCTTCAATATTTAATAAATTAAGAGTAACATATGATTACAGATGCAAAGGTTATCGAAGCGAATATATAGATTTAAGAACATATATAAGTTTTATGCGAAAATATGAAGAAGTGCCAAAAGAAATAAATAGCTATAATAACGCAGAAAACTTTTTAAATAATGTCATTAGTGAAATTGAAACCATTGAAAATAATACAACCTGCGAAGCCCCTCCTTATAAGCTTATGCTGAGCAGGTTATCTGAAATTAAGGAAGCTATAGCAAGGCAAAGAGATGTAATTACATCCTATCAGGATAAATACGGCTCAGATGACAATGACTCAATACGAGAGAAACAATATGCAGATATTGTGCAAAATCCTGAATGTCTTTATTCTATTAAAAGCGAATAATTTTATTTCAGTAAAAATGTCCTGATATACTTATGCGCTAGTGCTAATTCTTCTTGGCTTAATTTATCAAGCATTGAAATAATATCTGTTTTTAATTCGGCGGCGTCTTGCAGGTAGTAAAATTCAAATAAATCTTTTGGCTCAATACTTAGGGAGTTTGCAAGCCTTTCAATTAAATCTGACGAAGGAAAATTCTTACCGCTTTCAATACAGCTTATATGTTTATCATCAACATTCACAAGCTCTGCAAGCTGCGCCTGTGTCAGATTTTTCTTTTTTCGGTATTCTTTTATTTTTCGCCCGAATAAAATTTTAATATTAGTCATTTTAGCCTCTTTCTTAATTCTATAGAGCATTTTTGGAATGCAGAATGGGAAATAAGGTAAAAAATTGACTGAAATTTACGTATTTGATAGAATTTATTACAGAATGGGTAAATTAAGCCTGATTTTTTACCTAAAAAATGGATTAATATGGTTTTAAATTTAGTTAAAACAGCAAAATTTGATATTCAAAAAGTTTTAGCAGAGCTTGCAAAAACTAACCCCCTATTTTGTAGCGAGCTTGAATTTCAGTTTTATTTAGCTTGGAAAATCAAGGAATTATACGCAGATGAATATAAAATCTGTATTGAATATCCTATGAAAAGTTTTGAAGGGAAAAACAGGAATATAGATTTGCTTTTGATTGATAGTAATAATGCTTATATTCCGATTGAGCTTAAATATAAACCAAGAAAATTTAGTCAGACAATCAAAGGCTTTGAATACAACTTAAAGGAACAAGGTGCCAATGATTTAGCAAGATATGGACATTTAAAAGATATTTCAAGGATTGAATATTTTAAAAAGGCTGAAAAAAGTTTTAAATGCGGCTATGTAATTACAATAACCAATTATGAAAGGTTGTGGCAAGGAATTACTAATCCCAAACAGACAGATTATGAATTTTCTTTAAAGGATAATTCGCTTATACAAAAAGGAATTAAAAACTGGGCTGAAAATACTTCGGAATATAATAAAAAATCTTGTCCGCCGGTTATTTTAGAAAATAATTATCGCTTAAAATGGTTTGACTATTGCAATTTTGATAAACCTAACGGATTATTTAGGGTTTTAATTACGGAAGTTAAATAGGTGGAAATATGGCTAAAGAAAGCAATATAAAACGTGAAATAGAAAAACTTTTATCAATAATGCCAAAGGATTTGGAATTTAGCGCAAAATGGTTTAAGAGTACGTTAAATGGGCTTTATGGTAGAGCAAAAGACTGCTATATTCCGTCAGATTATTGTTACAACAGGAAAAACAACGGAATAAACTATGGAAAACAACCGCATTATTTTCTTTATCTTGGTCTTGGAAAGTATAAATATGTGGGAAAAGATTATAAATATACGGGCGAAGTAGAACATAGGCAGAGAAAAATAAAATAAGCAAAGTGCTATGATAAGATTTATTGAAATAATACTTATTTGGATTGTTATATTAGCTTTAGCATCATTATTAGGCTGGTAAGGGCTTTTTAAAATAACCCCGCGGGGTGCGGGGAAAAGAAAAATAAAAAGAATGAATATTTTAGTTTATATAAAAATACCCTATATAAAACTATAAGATTTAATAAAACATAAAATATTTGATGATTATATCGAAATTGTTGTCGTTATGTAGGTTTTAGTCATTTCAAAATCAAAATTTAACCACAATAAAATAACGTGTTTGGTAAGAAACAAATAAAATTTTGTATTATTAGGCTTATGATTATATCGAAATTCAGATGTTAAAAGCTTTTTGAACTTGTCAAAGTTCAAGGCTTATTTAGATTGAAAAAGAGAGGAAGGTGAGACCCAAACAAAAATTTTATAGCACTTGTAATATTTCTTCACAATGCATATTTTTTAGAATGCAGATGTAGAACAAATGTCCGCCCTGTTAAAAATTTATTGTATAACATAAAATCAACAATAATAAGGGTTTTGCCGATATTTTTCTTGACAAATATCTGTTAAATTGATATCATACAGGAGTAAATTATAAGAAGCTTTTCGACGTTAGCGAATGGATAAACGCCCCGGCAGTGGAGAACCAGATGCCATGGTTACTAAAACAAGGGTTCAGATGTTAGTAGTTGGATGACGAAATACATCGTTAACTTAACCAGATAATAAACTTTTGAGACTAGTTTTGACTAGCATTTAAATATAATTTACATTTTATCTTGGGAGTTAAATAGGAAGATACTTAATCAAATTTGATTAAGTTTTATCACGTGTTTGGGTATACTCTAAACAGGCGAAATTTTGGTATTTAAAACTCCCTGAATAGACTTAGAATTTGATTTTTCAGTCATTTCAGTGGTGAAGTCTTTACTTCAAACACTCGTCATCCTACAAACAAGTAAAAAGGAGATTTTACTATGAACAGAATGACGACCAAAGGACAAAACGTCGGGTATATCAGGGTTAGTTCCATTGAACAGAATACTAAAAGCCAAAAGGAATTATTGAAAAATGTCGGTATGGACAAGGTTTTTGAAGAAAAAATAAGCGGCAAAAATGCTAAACGTCCGGAACTTCAAGCTATGCTTGAATATGTTAGAGAAGGCGATACCGTATATGTTAAAGATTTATCCCGCCTTGCGCGTAATACAAAGGATTTATTAAACATTGTTGAATACCTTACCAATAAAGGTGTAGCACTGAAAAGTATCAAAGAAAATATTGATACATCTACAAATTTCGGTAAATTGATGATAACTTTTTTAGCCGCAATTTATGAATTTGAACGTGCAAATCTTTTGGAAAGACAACGTGACGGTATTGCAGTTGCTAAAATGCAGGGCAAATATAAAGGCAGAAAGAAGGTTGCAAAGCCCGATAATTTTGATGAAGTTTACAGGAAATGGCAAAAACGTGAAATTAAATCATCTGTCGCCATCCGGGAATTAAATATCAGCGAATATGCGTTTTATAAGTTTGTTCGTGATGGCCAAGCTGAAGCACAGGAAAAGGGGTGCGCAAATGGCTAGAGGAAGACGAAAAAACGGCGAAGGTTGTTTTTCTAAAAACGGCAACGGCTATGATTACAGGATTTCCTATATTGATAATTCAGGAAAACGCAAATATAAATACTTTTGGGCAAAATCAAAAGATGAATGTCTTGCAAAGGCTAATAAATGGCGAAATGAGCAAGAGGGCATATATTCTGATGATGTTAATGCATATTGGACTGTCGCACAATGGGCAAATTGTTGGTTTGATAATTTTGTTACAGGTCATGTTAAAGTTACTACAATTAGTGATGACAGAAGCATTTTAGATAAACATATTATACCCGGCATAGGAAATATAAGGTTAAAAGACCTTACAGGTTTAAAACTGACAAGATTTTATAACGAATGCTTGAAGAAAAGTAACGGCAGAGGCGGAACACTTGACCCTAAAACAGTTAAGAATATCCGTGCCGTTGTAAACAGGATGCTTGAATGCGCATATCAAAACGATATTATCAAGGAAAACCCCAATAATAAAGCTAAATACCCAAAAACTACAAAGAAAGAAACGGAAATATTAAGCCCTGAAGATTACGATAAACTTATAAAATATTGCTGCGAGCAAGGTACTCAATGGGATATGTTAATAATATTCTTTCTCTGTGTTGGTTCAAGATTGGGCGAAACACTTGGTTTGCAGTGGTCAAAGATTAATTTTGAAAAATATACAATAAGAATTGACCAACAAATGCAGGCAGTGCCAAACAAAGATAAAAATTCAAAGTATAAGTATAAAAAAGAAATAATTGACTCAACTAAAACAAAATCATCAAACAGAACGATACCAATGTTTAAGGAAGTTGAGCAAATACTTCGCCATGTTAGGAAACTGCAAGCCAAAAACAAACTAAGGCTGGGGCAAAAATATTTTAGGCAGCTTGACCTTGTATTTGCAAAGGATGATGGCGATTTTATATGCGATACAACATTTAGAGCCTTTGTTAATAAACGACTTAAAGAGGCAGGCATTGAATATTATAAAATACATTCATTCAGGCATTCCTGTGCTACGGCATTATTTGAAGGAAAAGCAGATATTAAAAAGGTTTCAAAATGGCTTGGGCATAGCGGTATAGGTATTACTTTAGATACATATACACACGTATTACCGCATCAATTAGAAGAACTTGCAGACCTTCAAAGTAATCGCCTTAAAAGAATATTTAACAGTAATGAAAAAGAAATTCCGGATGAACTTATACCACATAAATAGTACAAAACGGGGGAATAAAAATGAAAGAAAATAAAAAGAAAATTATACAAAAAATGACCTACAATTATTGTAGGTCTTCCCTACAATTTAAAGCAAAAAGCCAAGTATTCTATAAATGCCAATAACACTTATTATACCAAGCAAGGAACCAAATTTTAAATGAGTCTTATGAGCCCGACGAGCTACCAGACTGCTCCATCCCGCGATATTTAATTTCTAATTGGCAAAAGTGCCAACCGTATCTACATTATTAAATGCTGAAAATAAAATTTCAAGTGTTAAAATTTTCAAAGATTTTTTAGTAAGGTTTAAGGCTAATTTTGTGATTTGTTTAGCTCTTTTGAACTAAAAACGACTTCTCTTGTAACATAATTTCACAATATTTGTAATACAGGGCGGTATTCATGCTAAAATTGGTTTTGTTATTAATAGCAAAAAGTTTTTAAACGAGGAAAATAAGCGTTTGAAACAAGAAGTGCAGGCGTTTTAGAAAATATGTTGAACAAGAAAAAAATCTATGCAGGCGTATTTTTAACGGTTTTTGGCATTTGTCTTTTCGGGTTTATCTGGTCTTGGATAGTTACAAAAGACATACGGTCAAATTCTGTGTCCGATGAAGTCAAAAACAGGCGTGTGACTGTAGGTAATCTTGTTTTAACGGAAACCAAAGATGAAAAAGTTTATTGGGAACTTTATGCTAAAAAAGGAAGCTATGAAGCAACTACAGGGCTTGTTGTTTTAGAAAATGCTATGGGCAACTTTTACAATAAAGAAAATGAAGTTGTGTTAAGCGTGGAATCAAGCAGAGGCACCTACAAAGAAGATGAAAAAATTATTACGCTTGAAGGAGATACTTTGATTGTTGCAAAAGACGGCTATTCTATTCAAGCGGATAAAATTGTCTGGAAAGGCAGAGATGAAGATATTGTGGCTTCCGGGAATGTTTTAGTAAAAAGCAAAGATATGTTTGAAGCCAGAAGCGAAAAAGCTATATTTAACTATGATTTTACAAAGTTTAGGATTGAAGGAAAATGTATTTCATCCATCTTTGATACAAAAAAAGATGAAAGCACAGGCAAAAAAAGCTCATTTAATCTTAGCTTAGGGGGTAAAAAATAAATGAAAAAAATATTATTAACATTATTTATAATGTCTTTTACCATAATCGGGGCAAATTGCGCCAATGTTGTAATTGAAGCAGCTAACCAGCAGATAAATGTTGATAAAAACAAAGGTTTTTTCTCAGGTGATGTAAAGGTTTCTGTTGGGGATATTGTTGTAAAAAGCCCAAGAGCTGAGCTTGATTTGGAGCCAAAATCTAAAAAACCTTCTTTGGCTGTGTTTTTTGATAATCCTTATGCTTTTCAAAATAAAGATAATAAAAAACACGAAATTAAAGCAAATATAATGAAAGTTTCTTTAATTAATAAAACTCTTAGAGCTGAAGGCAATACCCAATCTATTATGATGAAGGACAGACAGCCTTTAATCACGATAAATTCTGATTCACAAGAATATGATACAAATACAAAAATTATGAAGGCAGATGGGTCTGTAATAGTTCATTATCAGGATGTTGAGACATTTTCTGATTCCGCTTCAGCGATTATTGATAAAAACGGCGAAGTGCAGAATTTAAAACTTATGGGGAATGTTGTGATGAAAGAAAAATCAAACATTTTAAAAGGAAATAAGTTTGAATATAAGCCTCAAAATCAGGAATATCAAATGTCTGGGAATACAAGTACGGATGTTACCTTTGAAGATGGGTCAAGACTTTTTGTTCAGGCAAGATATCAGCAATATAACAGAAATACTAATAATATGATTGCAGGGGGCAATGTTCGTATAAAATTTAAAGATTATACGGCAGTTGGTCCAAAAGCTCAGGTTTTTATAGATAACACAACACAAAAACCAAATAAGGTTGTATTTACTGGACGCTCAAAAATAACACAGGGCGCAAGCACGGTTGAAGCAGATATTATAACAATGACAATGAGTCCGAAAGAATTTAATGCGACAGGAAATGTTAAAACAAGCATTTCGGGCGGAAGTGGTGACAATGATATGGAGATTATGCCTTAATTATGAGTATTACACTTGAAAATAAGCAATGTTTAATGGCAGGAGACGGGCTTTTGCCTGTGAAGATGGCGCAGGCAGCTAAAGAAAACGGTTTTGAAGTTATAGCAATTTCTTTATCTGATGATAATTATAAAGAACTTACAAAATACTGTTCAAAGGTTCTTCCCTTTGGTTTTGGGCAGGCAAACAGTATTAAACAGGCACTTATTGATGAAGGAATCAAGCAGCTTACTTTTTTAGGCAAGGTTTCAAAAACCATGCTTTTAAGGCGCCCAAAACTTGAACCTATGGCGATTGAATTTCTAAAAGAAGCGCCAAAACTCAATGATGATGCTATTATGCTGAAAATTGTAAAAGAGATGGAAGATATCGGGATTACAATTTTAGACCAGACGATTTTCATTAAAAGCCTAATGGTGCAAAAGGGTGTTATAACAAAAACCCAGCCTAATGAAACACAGCTGATGGATGTAGAATACGGTTTTAAAATTGCAAAAGAGATGGGAAAGCTTGATATAGGGCAATCTGTTGTCATGAAAGATAAGATGATTATGGCAGTGGAAGCAATTGAGGGTACTGATAAATGCATTAAACGCGGCGGCAAGCTTGCAAGAAAGAAAAATGCTGTTGTCGTAAAAGTTGCAAAACCTAATCAGGACAAACGTTTTGATATTCCGACCGTAGGGCTTAGAACTCTTCGTGTGATGAAGCATTACGGGGCTTCGGTTTTAGCGTTAGAGGCCGGTGAAACCATTATTGTAAACCAAGAAGAGATGGTAAAATACGCTGATAAAAACAACATAGTAATAATGGCTGTGTAATCAAACGGTTTTTTTGAAAGAATACGAAGTGAAGAATTTGAAAAAAGTTTTTATAATAACAGGAGAATCTTCAGGAGATAAGCATGCAAGCGGCGTTGCAAGGGAACTGATGGCTTTAAACCCTGATGTCAAAATTGAAGCTGTCGGTGGGGAAAACCTAAAACGCGTTGGCGTAAAGCTTTTTTCAGACCAAAAAAAGATGGGTGCAATGGGGCTTACGCCAAAAGTTGTTATTGACCATATTTTTTTAGGGGCAAGGATTGTCAATTATTTAAAAAATGTTTTTAAGCCGGATTTAGTGCTATTGGTGGATTACGGGGCTTTCAACCTTGCAATTTCAAAACGGCTTAAAAAAGCTGGTATTAAGACGTTTTATTTTATTCCGCCGCAGATTTGGGCTTCAAGGAAATGGCGCCTGAATACGGTGAAAAAGAATGTTGATAAGGTTTTAACAATTTTTCCATTTGAAGGTGAGATGTATGATAAAGCAGGGGTGCAAAATACATACGTTGGACATCCTCTTATTAAGGAACTGCCTGAAAAAGTGGATAAAAGAGAGTTCTTTTTGCGCCATGGGCTTGATTTAAACAAGAAACTTGTAGCTATTTTCCCCGGCTCCAGAGAGTTTGAGCTTAAATTTTTATTTAAAATTTTCTTAAAAACAGCTGCCTTAATTGAAAAAAGTCGAAAAGACGTTCAGTTTGTGGTTTCTCACGCGAGCAATCTTGGAAACGATGTGTTTGAGAGATTTAAATGCCATTATAAAACTATTAAAGGGGAAAACCATGCACTTTTATCTGTTTCTGATTCTCTAATTTTGGCGTCAGGTACTGTGGCACTTGAAGCAGCGCTTTACAAAACGCCTATGATTATAGCATACAGGGGACCTTTGTTTTTCTATATGGTGTATTTGCTTGTAAGGTCAATTAAAAAGGCGTGTTTGGTAAATATTATAACAGGTAAAGATATTGTGCCTGAATTTTTAATGTTTAATGCCAAGCCTAAAAAAATTGCAGATGAAATAAATAATATTTTAGATAATCAAAAAGTAAAAATGCTTCAATTAAGCGGGTTTGATGAGGTTGAAAAATTACTGTCAGACAGACACTCGGTAGAAGAAGCAGCAAAAATCATAAATGAGGAATTATTAAAGAGTTAGGGGAATAATATGGCAAATATCATCACACTTTCAAGGATTTTTTTAGCATTTATCGCAATGGGGCTTTTATTTTATGATGTGAAATATGCCCTGGTTTCGCTTATTTTAACCATTTTTGTTATGTGGTTTGACGGACTTGACGGGTATGTTGCAAGAAAATTTAATGAGACATCAAAACTTGGTGCAGTTCTTGACATTATGGGTGATAGAATTGTTGAAAACCTTTATTGGATGAGCTTTTGCGCATTGGGATGGATTAGTGTTCTTGTTCCAATCATTGTTCTAACGCGCGGGATTGTAACCGATTCTCTTCGTTCTTTAGCTTTAGCACAAGGGTTTACAGCATTTGGTGAAAAAACAATGATGCAGGGGAAAATTGCAAAATTTATTGTTGCATCAAATTTTTCAAGGTTTACATACGCTGTATGCAAGGCTTTAGCGTTTCTTTTATTGATTGCAGGACATCTTAAATTTAATACAGACCACACACTTTATATTATTGGTTTAATTTGCACTTGGATTTCAGTTATATTCTGTGTTTTAAGAGGTTTACCCGTTGTATTTGAATCTAAAAGATTTTTAAAAGATTAATCAAAAAGGTTTTAAAAGATATGTTAAACGGGGCAAAATATCTTAATATCGTTATGTTCGAGCCTGAAATTCCGCAAAATACCGGAAATGTTGCAAGATTGTGTGCTTGCACATCTTCAAAACTATATCTTGTCGGGCGTCTTGGCTTTTCTATGAGTGATAAATATCTAAAACGCTCTGGGCTTGATTATTGGGATAAACTTGAAGTTGAGCATATTATTGATTTTGAAGAATTTGAAAATATGTTTGATATAGAGAAAAATCCTGATAAAATCCATCTTTTTACAACAAAAACCGATAAACTTTATACAGATGTGCAATATAATGAAGGAGATTTTTTAATCTTCGGGCCGGAAACGCGGGGGTTGCCTTCTGATATTTTAAATAAGTATAATAATTCTTGTGTCACTATTCCTATGAATAAAGATACAAGAAGTTTGAATTTATCGAACAGTGTTGCAATCGGCGCATATGAAGCCATAAGGCAATTTGGCGGAATAAGATAAATACTGAAGTTTGTAAATACTATATAATGAAGCACGGTAATAAGTTTAAATTGCCATAAAATAAGGGTATTAATATGTTTTTTAAGAAAAAAGAAATTAAAGAAATAGAGAGAAATATAATTGAAATTGAAAAGTCTTATGCAAGAAATCTGCTTCCTATAAGATATCCTAATTCAAACAAAGGTACATACGGTACTGTTTTAAATATCGCAGGGTGTCTCTCTTATCCTGGGGCTGCATTTTTAAGTTCAATATCTGCTCTGAAAGTCGGTGCAGGGTTATGCTGTCTTGCGACCGAGAGCAATGCACTTTCAATTATTGCCTCAAATACGCCCGATATTATTTTTACAAACCTTGGAAGTTCTGATAAATGCACAATTCCAAGAGATGCTGTTAAAAATTTAAAAGATATATCAAAATATAGGGCAGTTTCAATCGGCTGCGGGCTTTCAACCGAAAAATCTACAAGAGATTTTGTTTTAAAATTTTTAAATAAGAATTTAAAATCCGATAAACCGTTTGTAATTGATGCCGATGCTATAAATATATTGGCAAGTACGGATAATATGCCGATTCCAAGCAATGCTGTTATAACTCCTCATCCTCTTGAATTATCGAGAATTATGGATATGGATGTTGAAGAGATACAGGAGGATAGAGTAAAATCTGCAGCTATGGCGGCTGATTACCTTGGCTGTATGGTTGTTTTAAAGGGTAAAGATACGGTAATTGCTGCACCTGATGAGAAGGAAGTGTATATTAATAAAACGGGAAATTCAGCGCTTTCAAAAGGCGGTGCGGGGGATGTATTGACTGGCATGATTTCCGGGTTTTTAGCACAAGGGTTAAAAATGCAGGAGGCTGTGCATTTGGCTGTTTATCTTCACGGGTGCGCAGGGGAGATTGGTTCAAACACACTGACTGAATACAGTGTTTTATCTTCAAATCTCATAAACTACATCCCAATTGCAATTAAAGACTTGCAGGGGTATTAAAAATAATTTTGATGAGGTAAGGCAGTCGTTAAATATTTTAATGCCGACTTAAAATATTCTGCTCTATAAAATATCTCTTTTAAATAAACATTAAACTTCAAAAAAACATTTTGTTTAAATTATGTTTGAAATATAATAAAGTTGATTATGGATATAATTAACTTTAAAGAGATAGAATCAACGAGCGTATGGGCGAGGAAAAATCTTAGTGACCTCAATGATTTTCAGGTCGTAAGTGCTGATGTTCAATCAATGGGGCATGGACAGTTTGAACGCAGCTGGTATTCATCCGATAAAAACGGCGGGAATATTTATATCTCAATTGTTCTAAAGCCTGAAAATATTGAACATTTAAATGAGCTTACAAGATTTACGAGCTATATCGGGGCTAAAACTATTGAAAAATATGGAATTAAGGCGCAGTTTAAATTCCCGAATGATATTTTGATAAACGGTAAAAAAATAGCCGGGATTTTGGCAGAATCTGTTTTTATAGGTAATGAGTTTAAGGGTGTAATTGTTGGAATCGGAATTAATTTAAATTTAAATAAAGAAGAAGTGAAAAATATTGATATTCCTGCAACTTCTATCTTTATTGAAACAGGAAACAATATTGATAAGAGTGAATTTCTGGAAAAGCTTCTTCATAATTTTAAAAAAGAATATGATGAATTTCTTAAAAATGGCATGAATGAAGAAGCCAGAGGATTATTAAAAGTTTAAAAAGTTACGTGATACAAAAAGAAGGATAAAAGAATGTCAAAAAAACAAATTAAAGTTATGGATACCTCGTTTCGTGACGGTTTTCAATCCGTATACGGAGCAAGAGTTTTCACAAAAGATTTTTTACCTGCTCTTGAATCTGCAGTGGCTGCAGGGTTAAAGCACTTTGAAGTAGGCGGCGGAGCAAGATTCCAATCTCCTATTTTCTACTGTAATGAAAATGCTTTTGATATGATGGATACAATCAGAAAAACTGTTGGTCCAGATATTAATCTTCAAACATTAGCAAGAGGTGTAAACGTTGTTGGGCTTGATTCTCAGCCAAGAGACATTATTAATCTTCATGCCAAGATGTTTAAAAAACACGGCATGACAACAATCAGAAACTTTGATGCCCTAAATGATGTTAATAACTTAATCTATTCAGGTCAATGCATCAAAGATAACGGCTTAAAACATGAAGTTACAATCACTATGATGGAACTTCCTATAGGCTGTACAGGTGCCCATGACGTTGCTTTTTATGAAAGAGTTTTAAGAAATATACTTGATGCCGGTATTCCTTTTGACAGTCTTGCTTTTAAAGATGCTTCAGGAACATCAGCACCTAGAAAAGTTTATGAAACAATTAAAAGAACAAGAGAAATATTAGGACCTGATATGCACATCAGATTCCACAGCCATGAAACTGCAGGAACAGGTTTAGCTGCTTATATGGCAGCGCTTGATGGTGGAGCAGACGGTATTGACCTTTCTATGAAACCTGTTTCAGGCGGTACAGCACAGCCTGATATCGTTTCTATGTGGCATGCTCTAAAAGGCAGTGAATATGACCTTGGAATTGATGTAGAAAAGATTTTAGAAACAGAAGAAATCTTTAAGGAAGCTATGAAAGATTACTTCCTTCCTCCAGAAGCTATGGCTGTTAACCCTGTGATTATATCTTCACCGCTTCCCGGCGGCGCCTTAACTGCTAATACTCAAATGATGAGAGATAACGGCACAATGGATAAATTCCCTGAAGTGGTTGCTGCTATGAAAGAAGTTGTCGAAAAAGGCGGTTTTGCAACAAGTGTTACTCCTGTTTCACAATTTTATTTCCAACAAGCTTATTCAAACGTTATGTTTGGCAAATGGAATAAAATTACAGAAGGCTACGGCAAAATGGTTCTTGGCTATTTTGGTAAAACTCCATGTGAACCTGATAGCGAACTTGTAAAAATGGCATCTGAACAATTAGGATTGCAGCCAACAACAGAATTGGTTGTAGACCTTAATGATAAAGACCCGAATAAGGGTATTGAAGCAGCAAGAAAAATGCTTAAAGAAGCAAATTTGGAAGAAACAGAAGAAAATATCTTTATTGCAGCTGCTTGCAAAGAAAAAGGTATTATGTTCCTTCAAGGTAAAGGACAAATTGGTGTTAGAAAAAATGCCGATGTTAAACAATGCTCGTTGGGCACCGAAAAACCTGAAGGATATACAGTTTCTGTTAATAACAAAAAATATTCAGTTAGAATTGAAGGCGAAAAAGCTGTTGTTAATGGTAAAACTTATGATATCAGCGTTAAAGAAGGCGTTGAAGCTAAAGCCGGTGTTTCTAATTCTGATGCTACACCAATTAAAGCTGCGCTTCCGGGTGCTGTTCTTAAAATTAACGTAGCAGAGGGCGATTCAATTGAAGAAGGCGATGTATTATTGGTATTAGAAGCAATGAAGATGGAAACAGAAATTAAATCTCCAAAGGCTGGAACTGTTGCTTCAATTGATGTTAGCGTTGGCGACCAGGTTAAAAATGGTCAAGTAATGGTAACATTAGGTTAAGGAGGCATAAATGAATATTACAGATAGTTTACAAAGCCTCTGGCAATCTACAGGTATTGCTAATATGATTTTACCTGCAAATCCTGACTTACAAGGTGCAGAGCAAATTTTATATCAATTCGGTTCTCCGATTATGATTTTAGTATGCCTATTTTTATTATGGCTTGGTATTAAAAAACAATTTGAACCACTTTTATTGGTGCCTATTGCATTTGGCGGTTTGTTATCAAATATTCCGCTAGCAGGTATTGCAGAACCTACAGGCTTTTTGGGAATCATTTATGAAGCAGGTATTCATCAAGGTATTTTCCCATTAATAATCTTTATGGGTGTTGGTGCTATGACTGACTTTGGTCCATTGCTTGCTAACCCAAAAACAGCATTATTAGGTGGTGCTGCGCAATTTGGTATCTTTGGTGCATTATTATTGGCGCTTTGCGTATTTGGTTTTACAATGCCGCAAGCAGCTTCAATTGGTATCATAGGCGGTGCAGATGGTCCAACATCAATTTATGTAACAAGTAAACTGGCTCCTGAATTATTGGGTGCAATTGCAGTTGCAGCATATTCTTACATGGCGCTTGTTCCGGTTATTCAGCCTCCTATTATGAAACTTTTAACAACAAAGGCTGAACGCCAAATTGAAATGACTCAGCTAAGAGAAGTTTCTCAAAGGGAAAAAATTGTATTCCCATTGTTGGTTTTAGGACTTTGTATTTTATTATTACCTGATGCTTGCCCTCTAATCGGTGCTTTGGCGTTTGGTAACTTATGTAAAGAATCTGGCGTTGTTGAAAGATTATCAAAAACTTTACAAAATGAACTTATTAATATTGTTACAATATTCCTAGGTTTATCTGTAGGTTCAAAGCTTTCAGCAAGCCAGTTCTTAACTATTCAAACATTATTTATTCTTATCTTGGGCATTGTAGCATTTGGTCTAGCGACTGCAATGGGTGTAATTTTTGCTAAGATTATGAATAAATGTTCTAAAACTCCAATCAACCCTCTTATTGGTGCAGCGGGTGTATCGGCTGTTCCTATGGCAGCAAGGGTTGTTAATAAAGTTGGTTTAGAATACAACCAAAATAACTATCTTTTAATGCACGCTATGGGACCAAACGTTTCAGGTGTAATTGGTTCAGCTGTTGCAGCAGGCGTATTATTGGCACTTTGTCATTAATACTTATATAGAATAAACTTGAAATGCAGGGAAAACTTAAATTCCCTGCATTTTTATGTTAAAATTTCTGTAGGTTTATGCACCAGGAGCTTTAGCTGGCTTGTTGAATATTTTACCAAAGTAAAATTTCAACGAAATAAGATTTTACTCTATCCAGCTTGAGTTTCAAAATTAAATGGTTGTGTGCCTGTAGCTCAGCTGGCTTGTTGAATATTTTACCAAAGTAAAATTTCAACGAAATAAGATTTTACTCTATCCAGCTTGAGTTTCAAAATTAAATGGTTGTGTGCCTGTAGCTCAGCTGGATAGAGTGTTGGTCTCCGAAGCCGAAGGTCGCGCGTTCGAATCGCGTCAGGCACATTTTAAAATTTATAAGGAGGATAAAAGTGACAATTTTAGCTATTGTTTTAGCATTTGCGCTCGGGTTTTTAATTGCTTTTGTTGTTTTAAAAAATAAAAGCATAAAACTTGAGATTGAAAATGCAAAACTTCAGGAAAAAATAAATTCTATCCTTCAAAGTAATAAAGAAAAAGAAGATTATTCAAATATCATAAGGCAGGAATTTGTAAATCTTGCAAATCAGACATTGTTAGAAAAAAACAAAGCACTTGATGAAACTAATCAAAAAAATCTTCAAAGCTTTTTAAATCCATTGAAAGAAAAAATTAAAGAGTTTCAATCTAAAATTGAAGAATATAATATAACGGGGATTAAAAACACGCAAAGTTTAAAAGAACAGATTGAATATTTATCTTCTCAAAGCAAGATGATAACAACCCAAACGGAAAAACTTGCAAATGCCATGAGTAATAATTCTAAGTTCAGAGGTACATTTGGCGAGATGATGTTGGAAAAACTGCTTAAAACATCAGGGCTTATTAATAAAAAAGATGACCCGATTAAGGGAAATTATATTTTACAGGAAGGGTTTAGAAACCTTGATACCCCAGGGGCAAATAGGATTATGCCTGATGCTGTGATTTATCTTGGGGATGGAGATAAAAACATTGTGGTTGATTCAAAAGCTTCCATTGTAAACTTTTTAGAATATACGAATGCTCAAAATGATGATGAAATAAACGAAGCGGTTAAAAAATTCTATTCAAATGTTTCAGACAGGGTAAAAGAGCTTGAAAATAAATACACAAATCTTGAGGGGCTTTCAACACCTGATTTTTCGCTTTTATTTATTCCGTTTGAAGCCTGCATGGGATTGATTTATGCAAACCAGCAATTAATTGATGAAGCAAACAAAAGGAATGTAATCATAGTAGGACCCTCAACTTTACTCGTAGCGTTAAGGACTATAAATTTTGCGTGGATGAATAAAAACCAAAATGACAACATAAAAGAAATTTTAAAAACAGGTGAAGGAATTTACAATAAATGCGTGACATTTATAGGTAAACTTGAAGGGCTTTCAACTAATTTTGATACTTTAAGAAAAGGTTTTGACAGTGCTTTTACATCTTTAAAAGGCAGGGGCGGGCTTTTCAACCAAATTGCAAAGTTTAAAGATTTAGGTTTTAATCCTTCAAACCCGATTGATGAAAAATATTTAACAGAAAATGAACCGCTTATTTTAGCTGCAGAAGAAAAATAAAAAGCTTTTTTTAGCATGGAATTTTGCGCCTATAGGTCTTATTGCAGTTTTAAAATTATTTAAATAGCCCGGTCGGAGCACAATTTGGATAATTGTAACGATTTGTAAAAATAGTTGACAAAATTAAAGAAGTTTAGCAAAAAAAAATTTTGAGATGAGTTATATGGGTGTAAACTCCTCTATAAACTCCGTAATACTAATTCTATCCATCACGGCGACTTCTTTAATCTTAAAGAAAGCCGTTTTTTTTATTTTAAAATTGGCGTATTTTCCCTTCGTAAAATTATTTTGCAAACAGGACACGGGGAAATTTGCGATTTAATGAAGCATTTATTAATGTTATTCAGTATTTGGCAAATTTCTTTTTACGGTCCTTTATTACAAAATAATTTCCCTTCGTGAAAATGGCTGACAATGCTTTGCAAAGGTTGAATACAAATTCCAATAATTTTTTATATTTTTATCCCAAAAGGCACTACTGTATTTGCTTTACCATGGGTGATAGAAGGGTCAAAAGTGTGAGGAACATTTAAAGCAGAGGCAAATTCTTTTAAAATATCATTTAGATATTCACCTGCACCGATAAATTCTCCAAAGATTACTCCTTTAATTTTTTCTTTTAAGGGGGTATTTCTTAAAATTTGTGCGAGCATTCTATCTATCTTATAATCAGGCTCATTTATATCTTCAATAAATAATATAATGTCTTCATTTGGAATATATGTTTCATAAGGCGCGCCAAATAAGGATATAATTGTAGCTAAATTTCCACCCCAAAGAATGCCGCAAGCACCAAGTGAAGGGTATTTATAAATATTGTTTTCAATAGAGTTTTTATAATTTAAAAATTCAGCGGTTTTCATTTCAGATATACCGTTTAGCGCCATTTTAGCGTGATAATTTATTTGTCCTGTTTTTTTATGGATTGCAATTAAAAGTGCCGTGATATCAGAACTCCCAACCAGTTTTTTAGGGTTGTTTTTAATAATATTATAATCAATTTTATCTAAAAGCCTGATTGCACCATACCCGCCCCTGGCGCAGATTATTGTATCTATATCTTTATCAAGGTAAGCATTGTGCAAGTCATTTAATCGAATTTCATCGCATCCCGCCATACCCCTAAATGTTTCATAGCAGCCAGGGTAAATTTTTGTCTCAATATTAAATTGTTTCATAAAATTTTGCGCCGCAATAAGCTTTTCAGGGTTTTCAATACTTCCTGCGGGTGCAATTACAGCCACATTTTTCATAAAGATAATTTTACCATATTTTTATACTATAATAACTTTATGAGTGAAAAATATTTGCCGTTATTTAGAAAATACCGCCCGCAGTCTTTTAAAGATGTTGTCGGGCAGGAGAGCCTCACAAAGGCACTATCTAATGCTATTGAATTAAACAAGATTGCAAATGCTTATCTTTTTTCGGGTCCCAGGGGTACCGGTAAAACCTCTTGTGCCAGGATTTTTGCAAAATCTTTAAATTGCGTAAACGGTCCTACACTTGAACCATGTCAGAAATGTCCAAGCTGTCTTGATATTACAAACGCTTCAGGGCTTGATGTAATTGAAATAGATGCTGCAACAAACAGGGGTATAGACGATGCAAAAGAATTAATTGCACAAACCCAATATGCACCAATGAACGGTAAATATAAAATCTTTATTATAGATGAAGTTCATATGCTCTCAAATGAAGCATTTAATGCGCTTTTAAAAACTTTTGAAGAGCCGCCTGCTAATGTTATTTTTATTTTGGCTACAACAGAGCCTCATAAGGTTATTGAAACTATAGTTTCAAGATGTCAAAGGTTTGATTTAAGACGCATTACTACAGATGATATTACAAAAAGATTGAGAGAAGTTTCTGATTTAGAGAATATAAAAATAACGGATGATGCTTTATATACAATTGCAAAGAATGTTTCGGGAGGATTAAGGGATTCTCTAGCATTATTAGATCAAGTAAGTATTTTGGGTGCAAAGACCGAGATTACAAAGGAAGATATTGAAAACCTTTTAGGGAAGATGACTTTTGATGTATCAATAAGTTTTTTAGAAAAAGTGTTATCGCAAAATACGCAGGAAGCCATTTTTTATATTGATGAAATTTATAA
>Ga0073906_1000115_pt1 | contig 130341 bp, 118 predicted proteins | sample Inofromicrocosms_FD_65485 | JGI IMG/M metagenome (GOLD analysis project Ga0073906, IMG submission 65485) | Mouse cecum microbial communities from Vienna, Austria - Inoculum for glucosamine and mucus D2O microcosms | ecosystem: Host-associated > Mammals > Digestive system > Large intestine >...
ACTGTTTTTGGTTCTTGTTCTTTCTGAATTTCCCTCTTGCCTTTTCAGGCTGCCCGTTAACGGGCTTCTTCTTTAAAGGATTTTCAGGGTTGCATTGCTGTTCATTTGCCAAGGTTCATTAAATCTTTTATAGTTCATAAGAACAAACTGTTTTGTCTTTGCTCAGACGCAACTCTGATATATTATCATGTCCATCTTCACTTGTCAAGACCTTTTTTAACTTTTTTATTTTTATGAACTCGCCATCGTTATCTCGCGATGGGTTCTCATTATACCATTTTACCTTTTTATTTGTCAAGACATATTTTTACATTTTTCTAATTTTTCTTATATGATGCAAAACACATCCTGTCCTACAAGGTAAAAAAGAAATCTCAATTTCTTAAGATTCTTTTATTTGGTAAATGAACGGAGAAAGAGGGATTTGAACCCTCGCGCCGCGTGAACGACCTACACCCTTAGCAGGGGCGCCTCTTCAGCCTCTTGAGTATTTCTCCTTAGCCTGAATTAAATATTCACAATATAAACTTAAATATTCGCATCTGGAACGCAAAAGTTATTATATATCATAACTTATTTATTTGTCAATTATTTTTTTCAAAAATATATAAAATTTGGTAACGGTTCAACTCAAAGCAATATAGCTATCTATATCCCGAACCAGCCTTCGGTACTTTTCATCGCTTCACAGCCACATTGGAATTGCCTCTTCAATACGTTTTTTTACTTCTGCTGCAATTTCTACCGTCTTCATCCCTTTATATTCATTATAATATATAGGAGGAAGATAAATTATCTTTACAGTGACCGGTTTGATTGATTTTTGGTCAAATGGTTTATATGCATCTATCAATGCACATGGAACAATCGGGCATTGAGCCTTCACCGCGCTTTTAAAGCTTCCCCCTTTGAAGTCCTGTAGTTTATTCCCTTCTTTGCTCCTGGTCCCTTCCGCGAAAATCAAAAAATTTTTCCCGCCCTTAACCTGTTTTGTAACTTCTTGAATCACCTTCATAGACTGCCTGATATCTTCACGGTCAATGGCTAAAGAGCCTAGCGCCTCCGAGACCTGTTTTAATAAAATCACATTGCTGGCTTCTTTTTTTATTACAAAAGCAAACGGAACAGGGCAAGATTCCAGAACAGCCAATACATCATAAAGCCCCTGATGATTAGGAAAGAAAATGAACCCATTTTCTTTCGGAATATTTTCCAGCCCATGAGATTCTATTTTTACCCGTCCTGCTTTGTTCGCCGCGATTGTCACCTTTTTCACGCAGGCATACGCTTTTTCAAAACTCACTTCATCGTTCTTTCCGCATCTCCATATCTGAAATAAATAATAAGGGGCTTTCCAAAACAACCTGATAACCATCATCGCTATTCTATACATAACTTTATCATCCTAAAAGTATCAATTTTTATTATATTTTATACATCTTCTCTGCCGTATCATACAGATTATTCCCTTGGGAATCAACGACTACTATTACAGGGAAGTTCTCAACGCGCAGCCTTCTGATTGCTTCCGTACCTAAATCATCATAAGCAATCACTTCTGAATCCTTAATTGAGCGCGACAGCAATGCCCCCGCTCCGCCTATGGCAGCGAAGTAAACCGCTTTGTTTTTTCTGATTCCCTCTATCACGGCCTCTGAGCGTTTCCCTTTCCCAATCATCCCTTTAAGGCCCATATCCAAAAAATCCGGCGTATACTTATCCATCCGGCTCGATGTAGTCGGTCCCGCCGATCCAATCACCCTACCGTTCCTTGCCGGTGACGGCCCCATATAATATATAATATTCCCCTTCAGACTAAAAGGCAGTCCTTCTCCCCTATCTAGCGTTTCTGCCATTCTTTTATGAGCCGCATCCCTTGCCGTATAAATCGTACCTGAAATATATACGAAATCTCCTGCCCGCAACCATTCCGCCTCATCATCGCTAAACGGCACCTGAATATATTTGTTCATATATCATTTACTCCTTCCTGATATTCACAGTACAACTTTGCAATAAGTTTAGTAACAATTCAGATAAACCCGCACTGACATGCAACCATGTTCTCACAATTATTAAACCGTCCCCCATGTCACAGCTTTGCTGTGACTCAAATCCGGAATTGAGCAGGGAAGATTTTCCCCCTACTCGCCGCGTGCGGGGTGCACGTTGCGCAAGCAACAATTTCATCTGTGCGCCCCTGCGCATAAAAAAGAATTGGCCCAGCGGCCAATTCCAAAGAATGCTTCGCATTCTTTCTTGGCGACTTTCAACACTGTGGCGTAATTTCCTATAAGGATTCAGGTGTCAAAAGCCCTGGCTGCGGAGTGCGACTGGCATATTGCACAAAAAATGTTCGTGCAACTGACTTTTGTGCGATGGAGGTGAGACTCATAAATCGTGGAAGCCTCTGCTGAACACGATTTACGTTTTCAGAGGCTCAGCGGAATGCTCCGCACAATGGAAGGCGCACAACTTTTTTGTGCAAATTGCCAAGCGCGCTCCGCAGCCAGGGCTTTTGACACCCGAATCCTATAAGGTGAAAAATGCCGCTTTTCGACAATGTTGACCGCAAGTACGCAGGACTGCCCGAACAATTCTCTAAATTATCCTCACCGCGTGTCTGTTCACATGGCAGCATATATTCACTGCAACCGGAAGGCCGGCAATATGCGTCGGATATGTATTGATATTTACGGCAAACGCTGTTGTACTCCCTCCCAGCCCGCCTGGTCCTATACCTGTTTTATTAATCTCCTCTAACAATTCTTCTTCCATCTGTTTTACATAAGGAATCGACGAATGCTCATTTACAGTTCTGGTCAATGCTTTTTTTGCCAGCCATGCGCACTTTTCAAAAGTTCCTCCTATGCCCACACCTATTACCATCGGGGGACAGGCATTGGGGCCCGCATCATTAACCGCCGTCAATACAGCTTTCTTTACCCCTTCTATTCCATCTGCAGGTTTTAACATAAATACCCGGCTCATATTCTCACTGCCAAACCCTTTTGGGGCAACGGTTATCTTTACCTTATCTCCCGCTACTATTTCGTAATGAATGACTGCCGGTGTATTGTCCCTTGTATTTTCCCTGATTAAAGGATCCCCCACAACAGATTTTCTCAAAAATCCTTCCACATATCCCTGACGTACTCCTTCGTTCACTGCTTCTTCCAATATATCGCCTTCAAAATGTACGTCTTGTCCTATTTCCATAAAAATTACTGCCATTCCCGTATCCTGGCAAATCGGAATCATATCCGTTCCGGCTATTTGCAGATTTTCTTTTAATTGTTCTAAAATCTGTTTGCCCAGCGGAGACTTCTCCTCTTCCGCCTTTTGCTCCAATATCGCTTTCATGTCATCCGAAAGAAAATGATTCGCCTCTATGCACATTTCCTTGATATTTTCCGTAATCGTTGATGTTTGTATTGTCCGCATTTTGCACCGCCAATCATTCCGTAATTATCTTTTTAATTTCTTCCAATTCCTCCTGTGTAGGCTCCAACGGTTTCCACCCCAACGTTTGGCCGTCATCTTTATAACGGGGAATCAGATGCAAATGAAAATGAAAAACCGTCTGCCCCGCGGCCTGTCCATTGTTTTGCACCAGATTAAATCCATCGCAGCCAAGTTTCTTCGTCATCTGCCCTGCCATTTTTTTCGCCAGCAGCATTACCTTGGAGGCTTCTCCATCCGGCAGTTCATACAAATTAGCATAGTGGTTCTTAGGAAGAATCAGAGCATGCCCTCTCGTTGCCGGCCCAAGATCCAGGATTACTTTAAATTCATCATCCTCATAAAGTTCTTTGGACGGGATGTCTCCATTCGCTATCTTGCAAAAAATACATTCTTTATCTCTCATTTACCCATACCCGCGCTATTATACGCTCTTCCTTTCTATTAAAATCGTTGAAATCATTCGGCAAAAGACATCTTCTTTCCCACTGACTGCATAACCCTTATGCCGCTTTGGTAACATAAATCCCTTATCATCCTGCTCCGGGGATATCCATCAAAAAACAAATATCTGATCCAGGGTGCGCAGAATTTTGAAATCCCCTTTCATCTTCATCTCCCCTGACATAAAAGCTCTCTGGAATGTCATTCTTCCGCTTAATACCTCATCCAAGGTGCGCCGTTCCATCTGTAGTTCCACATCTGCATGCTCTGCTGTTCCAAAAGAGCAGTCCAGATTCCCGTTATCTACTTTCATAACTAAATTTTTTTTCTTACCTGTAATGGCAATCCTGTATACCGCATGAAATCCCGGCTGAGGTTTAAAATGCTGTTTAAGCTTAGTAACGATTTCTTCCCCGTCCTCTGTCTCCCCGCCGTTTAGCATATCCCGGAACAGACTGGTCAATTCCTGGATATCTTCTTTTTGCTTTTGCACATACTTATCGTCCGATGCATACTGGGAGAGCTGTTCCGACTCCTGAGGGGTCAGGTCAATTTGAGTTTTAGAAACCATCTGCCGGATAGCCTGATTGCTGGCCGGCAGGCTGACAATCTTCTGGTTCACTGTACGGTACATGTTCTCTGCCTTTTTCTCTATCAGAGTAATATATTCCTTATTATCCTCCACTAACGATACGTCTGCGATATATCCGCAAATTCCGCTGCAAGGCCTGCCGCCCAGAATCTCCCATGCGGAAGTCAGGCTCAGCTTTCCTTCCCGTTCCCCATAAGTAGTAGACATTACAATAGGGCACATATAAATATTGCTTATCTTCTCCTTGTCTCCATACAGCCAGCAGGAATCCAAAAACTGCTGCATAAATCCGCCGATTCCATACCACTCTACCGTTGTGGCCAATATAATGCCGTCCGCATCCTTAAGGCTTTGGGGCAATGCGGTGATTCCATTTTTTAGTTCATATAGGTTAAACCTCTCCACCTTTACCCGCAGTTCTTCCAGCACTTCCTGCATCTTGCCAATCACAAATAACGTAGGATCATCAATCAGCCCTCTGCCGCCATAATAAATGTTAATCTTCATATTAATAACCATGCCCTTTCCATAACCTGCAAACTTTCATACATGTATTGCATGTGTGCAGGCACAACATTTGCAAGACGAATCAACCCACCCGCTGCAAGCAGCGAGGCATCAAACTTGCAGCGCTGCCAAGCAGCAGAGTATTTGCCTCGCGGCAGTCGCCAAATGTCCAATCCAACCTTTGGTTGGATTTAAGCATGCACTTGGCTCGCTGCACGCGGGGATAAATTCGTTTGTAAAAATGTATAACTAAACTGATTTATTTCCCTCATTGTACCTTTTTTTACCAAAAGCCCATAACAAAAATGCCAGTAGCGCACCGCTTAAGAATCCCCCGATATGAGCCGCATTGTTAATTTTCTCCCCTATAAAACCGCTGTACAACGAATATATTACCATAATCAGAAGTTTGGTTACAGTAATATTTTCCAGTCGCCCTCTATGAGCACATGTCAATACAAGCAATGCCCCAATCACACCGAACACGGCTCCGCTCGCCCCTGCCGAAAGGATATTGAGATTTGCATATATCTCATACCAGGCCGATACCAGGTTTCCCACAATACCTGCCGTCAAGTATATAATGGCATACTTTACATGGCCGAAATATTTTTCCACCATTTCGCCCAAATAAAAGAAAATTATCATATTGCTGAACAAGTGGTTTACATCCCAATGCAAAAATATACTTGTTATTGCTCGGTAATATTGCTTTCCTTCTAAAAAGGCGCTGGCATAAAAACCACCATTATTATATAACATTCTTCCCGTAAATGTACATATTATAAAAATTAAAATATTAATAATTATCAGACCCACCGTTACATATGGGATATAAGCGCCGGCTAAACTCTTTATTGCCCCTCTTCGTCTGGCGTCTCCTCCCTCTGTACCCCCCGCTTTTTGGGCCTCTCTTTTTATATTTTCCACCTTTTCCAGATATACCAACGGATTCTTCAAAAACAGTTCTATCCTGCTTCGCATCCCGTAAAAGTCATCCGCCTGGTTTTCATAAACGATCAGCCGGCCAGCAGCAGTATCAATAAGCCAGCAAAATGGGTCTTCCTGACACAAATGCCTCACCGCTTCGCTTTCCTTACAAATAATTAACGACAGTATGTGGACATGCTCAATATTCTTTTGAGAAAAAAAGGCTTTAATCCTGTCCTTAATATGAAAATATTGTTCCGGCGTAAGATGCAGATCCCTTTCATAGTTCACCACATGAAATACATTCACATAACTGCTTTCCATATGAAAATAAAAAGTAAATTCCGGCACATTGGAAGGTACTTTGCAATACCCTTCCCCTATCATAAAGTCATCCAGCTGCTGCTTTGTCATATTGTCTCCTGCTTAAAATATGCATACCAAAAACTCTTTGTTATGGTAAAGGGTATCATTTCCTTTTATATGTGTCAACAAAAAGAGTTTTCCCAGCAAGATATCCGCCTGAAGATGCTATCTATAACAAAACGTCATCCTTCCAAACCGCAATTCATCTCCCTGCTCAATGAGTACTGTCTCGTTAGGCTCCAGCCGCAGGCCATTCTTAAATGTGCCGTTCATCGAATTCATATCCGTTACATATATTCCTCCCTCCTTACTGGTAAGCCGTGCATGGATACGGCTTATTGTACTGTCCTTAATCACTACATCCACGTTTCCCGCCATTTTTCCAATGGTGCAAGGCAACTTATCCAAGTCGATATGATATTTATTTCCTTTATTAATTCCATATAGCTTATTTTCTTTCTTGTAGGAAGAAGTATCCATAAAAACCGTATTTCCAAATTGCTCATCAAAAGCCTCATTGACATACGGTTTACTAATATTCCCTAAGGAATATTTTTCTAAGCCGCCTCTTGCCGGACGGACTTCTCCCGGTTCTCCATCCCTCAACCCATTATTTGTTATTCTTTCTTTCCCTTGGGCAGAATTTTCCTTTTTCTCCTTAGGTGAACTCCTTCTTTTACAAAAATTAACGATATAAAATAGAAATAAAAAAGCCGACAAAGCCACCAGAACAATCATCCCAACCACCGATGCCAGCCTTTCCCTCGCAGATAGCGTAAAAAAATAACCTATGCCGAACACCCCGGCCGCCGCTGCCGCACATAATAGAGATAATAGCCCTACTACAGATAAATAGTTTACGCTTTCTTCTTTTGAGTCATTTCCATAACCTTTCTCTCCATAATCTTCTTCCCCTTCCATCCAAAAGTCTGCATTGACCACATCCGCTTCCACACTTTCCTCTACCACATTTTGGGGGCAATTTTTGTCCTCTGTCTCAACGGCGGGCGGACGGAACATACTTAAAATATGCGGGAGAATAAATACTTCATCCTGTACAGCCTCATAGATTTTATAGGCCATTTCCACTGTTTCTTCCTGTTCATGTTCTGCCCTGTCCACCAAAAACTGGGCAAATTGCAGCATTCCCTCTTTCTTATCCTCCTCATCCGCGCATGGATAATACAGGAAAAAATACTGCTTGGTTTCCGGTTCCACATAAATGCACTCCGGCATTAACAGCAGACATCTGCTGTCCAGCAAAAAGCTATCCAGTTCGCACAGAGCCTCCTTAATATTTTCCAGCAAGCCAAACAGTTCCTCGTATTTGATAGGATTTTTTTCAAACAGGGTTTTCAGATTTTGTTTGGAACTGATTTCATAATGAAAACTGCACTCTTCATTCACCTGCCGTATTTTACATTCTAAAAGATGTTTAATTTTATTCCCGCTTATCATTTTATACTGATAATCCTGTTCCTCCTCTTTTATTTTGCTTTGAAGAATTAAAAAATTGTGGCTCAAATCTTTATAATACTTTATGTTTAACATGTCTTCCTCCATTTCCGCACGGCTTTACTGTCATCTTCTTCGTGAGAATTCATTCTGCCGCTTCACCGTTGTCCTTTTTTGTATTCGTCCAGCCTTCTACCAAATCCATACCTTTTTTCAACAGCCTGACTTTGCGTATGCATTCGGTAGGGCAAATTCTCTCGGCTTGTCCGTTTCCGCCAAATCTCCATTTATTTCCCAGCCCCAGCTGTCCGGTAAATGCCGCCGTTAGTACACCCGAGGCTTCTACCGATATTTTTCTTTTATCCACTTTGACCGAATTATCCAAGGAAGAAATTCCCATATATTTTTTTCCAAATTGTCCGGCGCTTTTTCCTATGATAAATTGTTTTACCTCTTCCGGGCTTTTTTCACAGCAAAAATTACTGCAAAGACTTCCCCGCCAAGCAAGAACATAGGTATCCTGGGCAATCGCACACCGGTTATATAAATAAAATGTCAGATAGAAGATAAATCCTATCAAAAAAATAACCAATGGCATTACCAAGCTGGCCTCAACCGTAAAATATCCTTCTGCTTTTTTGAATTTGATTCCTTTTAATCTGCCTTTTTTTAATTCTCTTTTTTTAAATTCCATTTTGCGCAATAAATACTACCCCCAGTCCTACCGAAAGAAACGGCACAAAAGGAATTCTGCTCTTTCCGCCCGCCTTTCTTAAGGCCAATAAAGCCGCCGCGCAGATGGCCGATATGATCAGTCCGGCAGTTACTGCCGCTATGCAGATTCCCATCCCCATGCAGATTCCTATTACCAAAACCACTAGACCATCCCCATATCCTATACTTTCCCTCGTGCAATAACTGAGCATCAATAAAAGCATTCCCGGCATTAGGGAATATAAAATATCCATCCATTGCTTTTTCTCCCCGAATATCACATAGAAGAACAGCGCTAAGCCGGACAATGCAACGACTGCCACCGGGATTTCTTTTTTCCTTATATCCGTTATTGTGCATACCGCCATAAAAACGCTTATGATGATCCATTTCATTTCCATTTCAATCTCCTTTATCCACTCTCTACCCTCCACATTTGGAACACTTTCCTTTTCCTTTCACTTCCGATAGATGCACCGTATATACCGTTCGCTTCAAACCGGAACAGCTTAACGAACTATGAATTCTATTTCCATAAGAAGTTATATAGACCACGGGCTGAAAATTATTTCCTTTACAGCTGCCGCAGGAATAATATTTTCCCCCTCCTTCATTTCTCAGTTCCGATGCCATAGCCTTAGAAACGGCTTCCACGGAGGGATTTAAATAAGCACAATTGCGTGCAATATGATAAACCGTACCCGTTTCAGCGATATACACCACCGGGTCTTCCCCTTCGCCGCCTTCCGCTCTGCCCGCCACATCATATCCGGTCCATGCCCGCCCATAATACCTGTTCTCCATAGGCATATCGGGAAACCCTATAATATTTATAAAAGGTTTTACCTTATAGGAAGCTACAAGTTCAATCCTGTCATCCTCTTTCATCACCGAAGATTTTATAAAATGCAGCCCGGAAGTTCCCGAAGCAAGACATGTATGGTTTAAGTAGTCCTCTCCCAGAATATTGATTACCTTTCTCCGGGCATATCCCTCGGATAAAATCAGAGAATCTGCCTCGCCCGAAAGCAGCCCTTCTTCCCCAAAGCCGCTTCTGTATGCATAGCCATAAAATGCCATTTTATTTCCAGCCTGATGCATAGCCCCCATAATATTCCCATGCAGCCGGAGCATATCAAATGCAAACAGTATATTCATAAGAAAAAACAGGAAAAACGGAATGGCAATTGCCGCTTCTACAGCCATGCTCGCTTTTATCTTTTTCTCACGGAGGGAGGAAATAAACGATATCCTTTTTCCGGTTTTATAAGAAAAAAACCCTAATATTTGATTTAATAGACTTTTGCCCGGAGAAACAACTTTTTCTTTGAAATGTTTAAAGTTACTAATAAGAATCCGGAAAAAGGACATCGTTTATTTCCTCCCTTCATGTGTAATAGAGCCTCGGAATCTACTTGTGCCTGATTTCCCAAACACATTTTTATGTACAAAAATTTCTTTCCAATATCTCAATGATAACCATATCTTTTTTTAATATCACAATGATACCCAAAGGCGCTGGATATCGAAATATCCGCCAAATAGCTGTCAAAACAGGAATCCATACAAAAATACATATTTCCAGGTGTTAAGCGGATATCCATTTCCATAATATCCATTGCCCGCATATTTTTTGTCTCGCTTTTTTCCAAAAAAAGCATAATCCTTAAATAATCCTCATAGCTTAATCCATGTCCCCCGCCTCCTATATCCGATGCAGTTCCAGAAAAACCAATGATATTGGCAATACCTGTTTTCCAGTCCGCAGAGGTCTTCATCAAGGGAATCCTGCCGCCCTGCATCAGGCATTTCACATCCTCTAAGCTTTCCACATAAGCCCAGGCAAATAAAATTGAGTATTTTACAAGTTCCGCCAGTTCAGGCACCAAAAGTACAGCAGACAATGCAAGGGCCACGATCTGGGCCTCCATGCATTTAGCAGAATCCGAGAAAATGTAGATTATATTAGCCACTTCCCTCCATCGCACAAGACGTTTTATCACTGTCTCCAAATTCTCTATATCCGAATCCTTTCCTGCGATGATATATTCTATCTGGTATTTTAATAATGACTTGTCCAATTCATTCCCATACCATCCGCATTTGTCAAACAGATAACAATCAAACAGCAAATCGTCCGTTACTCCCGATGGCGCCTGCAGACCAGGCTGTATACCGATTCCGGTAATTTTTTCCCGATGAGATATGTAGTCTTCCTGATAGATTGCTGTCCTGGATATTTGAGACATATCTCCTATCACTTTATGCAAAGTCATACCTCCCCGGGAAGAATTTACTTTATCAGCAGGGTTATTGAGGGAAATTTCTACCAGGTTTCCATCCTCGTCTCTCTTTTTAGGCAATTCTATTGCATCAATTTGTTCCTGTATGCTATCCCTCTCCCCATCAATATCCCGTGTATCCAATTCCAAAGCTTTTGTCTCCCCTGCCATTCCTATGACCCTTGCCAATATCCCCTCTGCCGAAGCATGTTCCATATACTCCAGCGCCTGCCTTTTCATCACATTTCCTCCATCATCGGAGGCTATGGACAGTTCTCCCACCACGGCCTTGTCCACCGACAAAGCCAGCCAGTCTCGGACGGAAAAAAGGCTCGTATGCTCCCCTGAGAAATTATTCTTCATATATACTCTAAGATGCTCCGCACTGTTTTCCGGCCTGCGGCTGGCAGTTCCATAGGACATATCCACAAAAAGCAAATCGTATTGTTCTAAAAGTTCTCTATGGAATTCCGCCAAAACGCTATTCATGCCGATATCGGCCACACATTCTGCTTCCATCCTGATAACGCTCATTCTGGCTCCTTCCACAAAGGTCAGGATGAAAGACAGGATAAGGGCCAATGACAAAGACAAGTATACAGTAAGATATCCCTTTGAAACCGGAAACTCTTCCTGCCTCCTCATGACATAACCGTATTGCTGTCTTCCGTAATCTTCTTAAAGGCTTTTGTCACCACAGACTGCAGCTGTTTTTTAAATACGATTACCAGCCCGATAAGCACTACGATAATTAGTATGACTTCTACAGTTCCCATTCCATCTTCTTCGAAAATAAATTCTTTAAAATTTTTCAGTTTATTTCTCATCTTTTCCTCCATTTCTGCACAGCTTTCACCCACAGGATTTGAGACAGCTGTGCGGACACAAATCTTTTTCCTTCACATTTTTTCTTTTCACGGCTTCTAAGCGGAGAAGGAAAAATAGGCTGGTACAATGATCAGCACCATCACAATTCCCAACATCAGCATCATGGGCAGCAGCAGTTTGGTTCCCGCCTCTTCCCCTAGTTTCCGAGCCATGTTTTTTCGTTCTTCAAAAGCGCTTTTTGCTTCTTGCCGTAAGGCATCCAATATACCATTGCTGCCTTTTTTTAAATTTTGTACCAGGATATTGGATAGTTTTGTATATTGCGGCAGACGGCATTTTTTCCCAAAATGTTCATAGGCCTCCGCTTCGGAAATTCCGCTGTCCAATTCATGGCAAATTAACAGCATTTCCTCATAAACATACCGAAATTGCTTTTCTGAGTGTTTTTCTTTTCTATAATTTGATGCTATTTTCCCAAAAGCATTTCGGATCGTCATGCCAGCCCCTATATAAAGGACCAATTTACTGATAAGCTGCGGGTAATCCAGCAGCATTTGCCTGTTACGCTGTTCCACCCTCTCTTTCAATTTCTTATCCTGCAGTAAATAAACCGCTATTGCCCCTATACTTATTAATGCAAAAATAGGTGTACTGCTATCTTCTGTCTTTTCACTCCATATCAACTCCTTCCCATCCACACTTCCAGGCAGTTCCATTTTTTCCATGCTGCGCTCTTTTTCTTCCTGCTGCACCAGCAATTCATATATTTTTCTTTTCTGCCGCTCTTCCTCCGTATATTCCGGCGGATAAATGCATATCGGAAAAATATACTCTTCCCTGTAATCCCCATAAGTAAGCACTGCCGTCAGGCTTACGATTTTTCCTTCCTTTTCCACCCCTTCGTTCGTTACACATCCATCGGAATAAACCAGCGAATAATCATCGCTTTCCCAGTCAATCCGGAAGGGATACCCCTCCAGTCTCCGGACAAGGTTCAGGTCACTCCTCACCTCTTCCAATGACAGGTTCGAGCCTTTAATGGTCTCCAGAAGCAGGGGCGGTATTTCCTTTGCCATTTTCCCAAGCGCCGTTTCTTCGTAACTGCGCTCTTCCACCGTTAACTTGTACCCTTCCTGCCTTTCTCCCCCCTCTCCTTCAATCTGCACCTGCAAGTCCATTTCCCTGCTTCCTTCTCCATAACCATTTCTTAAAACATACCTCCCTTCTTCCAACGCACTTTCCATACGGCTGCCTATAAATAAACAAACGGCCAGCAAATCCCCAAGAAAAATGAACAATAACAAAAAACGTATTTTCCTTATGTAATATTGGCGAAGATGCGCCTCTTCCCGCTCCCTTCTCTCCCCGATTTCCGGGTATAAAACCTGAAAGCTTTTTTTCGCTCCCTCCTGCCGCAATATCCGCCTTTTTTTGCAAAATCCGTAAATATAATCTGCAGCCTTATCAAAAAGCCCCGGTTTCCTCCCTGCTTCCAAAGGCGGCGGCCTCCTCCCAGCCGCTAACAGAAACAGCGTAAAGTACATCATTAACACAATTCCATAAATAATAATCATACAACCTCCATGTCACAGCTTTGCTGTGACTCAAATCCAGATGAAAAATCTTTGATTTTTCAATTTATACCTCAATATCCACTATCCTATTAGAAAGCCAAACCGCCCCCAAATAAACCGCCAGACAAACCGTCATAACCGCTACGCCAATTACGTTCTTATAAAGTACCTGGAAAAAACCTCTTGAAACGATACTGATATACAGCAAGATCCCGAAAGGAACCACATTCATCACCTTCTGCTCCATCTGCCTTGCACTGATTACCACCTGTATTTCCTTTTCCGTTTCTATCTTATCCTCTATTACCGCAACACTTCTTCCAATCACCTCTGTCAAATTTCCCCCACTCCTCTTAGCCGCCGAAAACACCTCCGCGAACTCCATAATATCCCCCACCCCGCTTCGTTTCCCAAAATCATACAAAAGCTGCTCCAACACCACATTATTCTTCAACCCGGCAATCACTGTATACAATTCCCTGCATATAACACTTTCCTCCCCATACAACAGCCCCATATCCCCATAAGCCTGCCTAAATGCATTCTCTATGGAATAACCCGCCTTCTGGTTTGCAGATACCGAAAGAATAGCATCCTTAAACTGACTCGCCGTCTCCTTCCGCCTCTTCTTCAACAAAACCTTCCCCTTTTCCCTCTGATACACTAAGAAAACCGGAATCAAACACGGCACAGCCCAAACCGACTGATAAAAAAACCAAGCCAAAACAGCCACAATTCCTACCCCTTCCAAAATACACCTGACCCTCTCTCCCCTATTCAATCCCCCGTCACTTCCACCTCCCAGCTCCCCTAAACTTTTCCTTCTCATCCCTCCGCAACTCCTTTCCCTCACTCCCCCACTTCCCCTCCTTCCCAACTTCTTACTTTTTCTCGCCTTAAACTCCTCACTTTTTCTCACTTTAAACTCCTCACTGCTTCCCACTTTAAACCCCTCACCGCTTCCCACTTTAAACCCCTCACTGCTTCCCACTCTAAACCCCTCATCTCTTCTCCTTCTCAACTCCTCTCCCCTTCTCATTTCCGACTCCCTATCTCTTCTTCCTCCCTTTCATCCCCTCACTGCTTCCCACTTTCATCTCCGCATCTCTTCTCCTTCTCAACTCCTCTCCCCTTCTCATTTCCGACTCCCCATCTCCTCTTCCTCCCTTTCATCCCCTCACTGCTTCCCACTTTCATCTCCGCATCACTTTCCATCTCAACTCTCACCTATTCCCTTTCTCATCACCATCTCCCTCATTCTCACAAACCCTTAGGCAATTGCGAGCCCAATAACCTTGGCCGAATATTCTGACAATATGATTTTGAGAAAAGCCTTTTCATGCCATGGAAGCAAGACCAAAAAACAGGAGGGCCTCTGCCCGAGTGTTTTTATCTCTGGGCTTGCTGGAATGTCCGGCATGACTGGCTTTGAACAAAACATATTGTCAGAATATTCTCACAACCTCCCTCACAACCTCCCTCGCAGCCTACCCCCACACACTAAACCCCCGCCGCCCTAAGCTTTCCCACCCCCCTCAACTCATCTTTCTTCACCAGCCTCCCCTTCACCTTTCCGCCGTCTTCCCCCTCTTCCTGAAATTCATACAATGTCCTCATTTTTATTTCTCCCCCTTCCACTCCATCTATCTCCGCTATTTCCAATACCTTCCTGCTTTTATCCCTAAGCCTGCCCAAATGGATGATAATGTCCAGCCCGGAAGCTATCTGCTGCCGGATAGCTGTAAGCGGCAACTCCATTCCCATCAATATCATCGTCTCCAGCCTGCTCAGCATATCCCTGGAACTGTTGGCGTGGCCTGTAGACATGGAGCCATCGTGCCCCGTATTCAGGCACTGCATCATATCAATCGCCTCCCCGCCCCTTACTTCTCCCACTACTATGCGATCAGGCCTCATCCTCAGGCTTGTTTTGATCAAATCCCTGATACCGATAGGCTTACAGCCCTCCACATTAGCGTTTCTCGTCTCCATACGAACCAAGTTAGGAATATTTTGGATTTGCAGTTCCGCATTGTCTTCAATTGTAATAATTCTTTCATCTCTGGGAATAAAAGCAGAAAGTGCATTTAGAAATGTAGTTTTACCCGAACCTGTGCCTCCGCTGATAAAGATATTATATTTTGCCCTCACAAGCCTGGACAGAAATGAAACAGCCTCCTCCGTAATACTTCCCCATTCCATCAGTTCCCTCATCCCTATAGGTTTATCCGGAAAACGGCGTATGGTTAAAGCAGGGCCATTCAGCGCTACCGGGCTGAGCACTACATTAACCCGGGCACCATTTTCCAGTCGGGCATCCACAATCGGGGAAGCCTCATTTACCGTACGGTTGCAGCCAGCGGCTATTTTTTGTATCACATCTTCCAGCTTTTCCTTGGACTCAAACCGCATCCCATAACCCATCACCTGGCCGGATTTTTCAATAAAGATTTCCTCCGTTCCATTTACCATTATCTCCGTCACATCGTTGTCATCAATGAGTTCCTGTAAGATATCCAGCTTTCGTATGGAATAAAAAAGTTCCTGCCGAAGCCTCCCTCTGTCCTTTAGCCCGATCATATATTCCTTGCTTCGGGCAATAATCAGTTCATCAATAATATCTTTTATTTCCTCGTCCGTCATTTGCCTGGAAAAATCCAACCGTTCCATTACCATTGCTTTTAGGTTCTTTTTATGCATTTTTACATTGCCGCATTCATCCGCCATACCCATATACTTCTTCCTCTATGATTTTCTTTATATACGCTGCCAACTCGCCGTTTGTTAACTGATCCAGCTTTGAAGGCAGCTTATAGAATTCCGGCAGCACCCACTTTTTTGTCTTCAGCGCTACATCGCCATAATTCATTGACTGTAATATTGACTCATACTGCCGCATTTTCGCTTTTGCAAACATATCTTCTTTCATGATAGTAAATACACGAAAGCACTCCCTTAAAATATCCAGCAGCCCCTTCACCTGAGCTGACAGATCCAAAATCAAATATTCATAGTTGGCTGTCATTTCTATTTCCTTAAACAGGCCCATCCAGTGAGAACTGTCTATCTCTTCCAAATCTTTGTAAAAAAATGCCGGTGGGATGTAATCTAAGCCGTTTAAGGACTGCATCATCCCTCCTAGCCGGTAGGACAGCTTATCCTTTTCACAGTCAAAATAATAGAGCACATCCATAATGTCCATAGTAAATTCCCCAGGCAGCAGCTGGCCAAAGCCGGAATAATTTTCAAAATTCAAATATAGAGTCTTATGATTCCTGGCCAAAAGCTGCCCCATACTAAGGGCAAAGGTTGTTTGCAGACATCTTCCTACCGGAGAATAGCAGCCTATTATTTTCATCCTGTTCCCAACGGCTATCCGAGGAGAGATTTCTTTAACCCCTTCCATGTAGTTTTCCATCACCGTCCGGAAAATCACTTCTGAAGACTGGTACTTATTAATATTTTTCATATCCCCGCCTACCTGGTTTCCGCTTTCGTTTAAAACCATAATATGGGCTATAGGCAGATCCTGCAGTTTTTCCTCATAAGCATTTTCCGCAATCAGCAAAAGTTCCGTATCGTTTTTTTCTGTAAATTTCTTTAGCTGCTCCTTATTCGTAAATGCCCGTATGGCAAATGGATGACCGCCCTTTTTTTCCATATAATCCGCCATATGCCGCAAGTAGCTTTCTTCCCCGTCACAAAGCGCCAAAAATTTCTTTATCATTTTCCCTAATAAAAACCTCCTTTATAAATTACCATCCCAATCAGTACCGGCAGGGAAAAATGAATTTCCCCTTCTCTTCTTTTTTTCCTGTCTTCCGCATCCTGCCTGTAAAATTTCCACTCCCCGCTTCTAAATACATCATAGATATATGCCAAAAGATATTTCATACGCTGTATAAAATTTCTTTCCGCCAGCATTTTGAGCAAGGACAGTACTGCTCCGCAAAACAATGACATTCCAAGGCATATGACAGTTTCCCTCACTGTAAGGAAACACCCTGCAGCTGCTAAAAGCTTCACATCCCCCGCCCCCAGCGTTCCGATTCTAAACAGAGGGTACAGCAGCATAACAGGCACTGACATGGAAATGGCCGCCGATAAAACCCCATATCCCCCATTCTGCCATGCAGCATAGGACAAACCCACCGCTATGGCAATAAGTATCCATTCGTTATAAATCTTGTCAAAGAGCAAATCCATAACCACCGCCACGGCCAGTACAACAAATAAAATAATAATACACATCACCCCTTCTTTTGCATATTTTATTAACAAAACCGGTTTGAAATTTGGAACGATTCCTGTTCCTGTGATTATCCGGCGTTCCTAATGCTTTGAAGCATCCCTTCGCCGGATGTGAAGAGTTCTGAACTGTATTTGAATTATAAAATGAAAATTCCCGCTTGTCCAGCCCTTTTGGACAATGAATAAATTTTTGGTTGATTCTTATAAAATCTTATACAGATTTATGCCGTAGAGCATAAAAAGCCCGGGAAAACCAAGTATTCCGGATGTTAAAATTGTAATAGGATTAATGCCTATGGCAATGGAAACCCCCTGGGATACGAGAAAGCCATTCATAAAGAAAATGGATACCGTTCCGATTACAGAGCGGAATATAAAATTGATAATCCATTCCTTTCTCTTTCTGAATGCCCCTATCATAAGTGTGAAAACACATGCCCCTACTATCATAATGCTGCCCATGTAGTTATCCATACGATATCCCCCGCTCCTCTCGTTTTCCTCCGGCTTGAACCAATATATTCTCCGCGTCTTTTATGCCTGATTTTACAGCCAGCTATTTTGTCCCGTCTGACAGCTGCACTCAAACGGTTAAAACATATGGCTGCCATGGCATACCCTATAGCAATTTCGGGAAGCCACACTTCGATTTTTGTCTCGTCCGGCAGCTGCACCCAAACGGATAAAAATATGGCTGCCACGGCTTACACTATCGCGTTTTCGAAAAGCCACACTTCAATATATGACCTGTACATTTTTTATATTACATGAATATTTGCGGCATTCCTGTCTATACTTAGAAAAAGAGGAAATTTTTGGTTATGATATTCCACAAAAAAGAAGGGGCGATATATGAAAATATGTTTTAGGCAAACAATTTATAACCATCAGACAATGGACGAAAGGGAACAGCAGATGAACAGTATTTTAGCTGATTTGGACAAAACACGCCGAGCCCTGGAGGATGCTTATGCCGGTTTCGATAACGTAACAGACCCCGACTTGATTGACTGCTACATCTATGAGGTAAATTCTGTCTTGAAAAGATATAAATTTCTATTAGAACAGGCAGCAAAAATTAATTTGCTGCCCGAAAAAGAACTGGTATCATCTTCTGAAATTATCATACCAGAGCGTGTATAAAGCACGCTCTGATGGTTTTTTAAGCCCTAAATCCCCGGTTAGTGCCCTGGTCTGTGAAATTCTCTACCAAATTATTCCTGCCATAGGTCAGGCCTGCATAAACGGTTTGTACATTTTCCATAACAGGCCCGGAAGTATCCATACTGCCCAGTTTCTCATATGCCCCGTGAAGGCCCTTTATCACTTTATAGGCATTGTCCAGCGGTTCCTCGGTATTCCGGACTTCAGCCCTGGCCAACTCCCTATTCACATACAAATACAGCTGTAAAAAGTTAACTGCCAGCTGATAATCGAAATTCAAAGAATTAAGAAGTTCATTGATGCATCCCCTGGCTTTCCTGATTCCCTCACGAAATCCCATGCGATCTTCCTTTTCGTGAGCAGCTTTTGCTTCTTCTACATACAGCATCAGCATTTCATATAGTATCGTAATCAGCTGGGTCTTGTTTGCCTGTGTAATTTTCCTCGTATACTCCTGCTTTAATTCCTTTGTCATATCCACAAACCTTCCTTCAGGATAATATATCCTATTCCTGCTTTTCCAAAAAATCGCATTAATATCCCCTAATTATAGCTATAGCAAACGGTGAAACTTGCTGCCGTTTGCTATAGTCATCAAGGAGTGCACAAAAACTTTATAGAAATCCTACAGTACCGCCCATTATTGCAGTAACTGCAGAACCTGTGCCGGTCTTTCATTGGCCTGTGCCAACATGGACATGCTCGCCTGGGATATAACCTGAACCGTAGTATACTCGGTCATTTCCTCAGCCATGTCCGCATCCATAATTCTGGAATAAGCCGCTGTCATATTTTCACTGATGATGTCCAGGTTGCTGACGCAATGCTCCAGGCGGTTCTGGTATGCACCCAGGCGGCTTCTTGCGGAAGATACATATTCAATAGCTCCCGCTATACTGTCAATCGCCTCTCTGGCTGACTGCATATCTTTCATTGTCATATTGGTCAGCCCCAATTCATCCAAAGAGATGGTGGGAACACGGATATCCAGCACCTGTCCTTCGTTTGAGCCAATCTGCATGGTCATCGCACCAATGCCTGTGACATCTATAGTAACAGGTGCATTAATCGTTGCGGTCTCCGTTCCCGTTCCTGTTATCGGAGGGTTCGGCTCAATCTTTAGATTCAGTTCAAACTCATCGGACACAATAGTAATTTTATTGCCCGCTGCCTTTGTAACCGCAGCGTTGGTCGGAAAGCCCGTATTCAGAGTACAGTTAGCCTGGGCTGACGCCAAATCAATTTCCCCATCCACAAACGTAATATTTGTTATATTCACCTCATAAATTCCCGCCGTCACAGCATCGGAATAATACCCCACCTTCACCTGTGCGTTATCGGTATACCCCCGCAAGTCAAAATTCCCATTCATCAAAGTATTCCCATTGAACTGAGTGGTATCCGCAATACGGGTAATTTCCTGTTTTAACTGGGTAATCTCGTCTTCCACCGTTGCCCTGTCGGCATCGCTGAGCGTGCCATTGCTGGCTTTTACAGCCAGTACGTTCATCCTCTGCAGGATGTCATGGACTTCTGAAAGCGCACCGTCCGCTGTCTCAATGGCAGAAATAGCATCGCTGCTGTTCTGGGTAGCTACAGAAAGGCCTTTTAACTGCATATTCATCCTTTTTCCCATAGCCATACCCGCCGGATTATCCTTTGCCTCGGTCACTTTCAGGCCGGAAGACAGCCTTTTCAGGGATTCCGTCAATCTGTTGTCATTTCTCGTTAACGCATTATGTGCCACCATTGCAGGCGCATTATAACATATTCTCATAATCTATTCCTTCACCTTTCCGTATATATCCGATGAAAATCTTCGCTGCATCATATAACTTCTTCGTAGGAATCTGCTGTTTCCCGTCTTCTCCGGCGATTTCCTCTCTTGCCTGTACCGCCGCGCCGGACACTGTAGCCAAATCCAATCCTTCGTTATGTACGAAATTTAAGCTTACAATCTTTATATCGGCCTGTTCCAACGATTTCTTTAACCCTTCTGCAATATTCTCTAACATTTTCATCGATTCTTTTCTTTCACAGGCCACATAACCCGACAAATGGTATTCTCCCGTGCCATGGATAGAAATACCAAACTGTGCAGCCGCCCTGCCGTAAGCTACAGTTTCCATGGACAGCATTACTTTGCCGCTTTCCTTCCTGCCATGAATAATTTTTAAATTGATGGAGGTCATTTCTTCACCGATTCTCACCGGCACTTCATAGTTTTCTTCCTGAGCCATATTCCCGGCAAAGGATACCTGCTTATACAGACTGGAAATTTCCCTGATATCAATTTTCCCCGTCTCTTCCTGTCCGTAAACTGCCTTTTCCAGGATTTCTTCATAAGCCTTCCCCAGCCTTTCATAGGCCGCTTTCATAGGCTCTTCCCCGGCCATGGATTCGTAAATATCCTCCATTGCCGCTTCCAGTTTCTCTTTTTCCCCGGTTTCTTCCGCCAAATCGTACAGACGCCCCGCGGCCCTGCCCCGTTCTTTCATAAAAAGCCCTGCTGACATAAGGTTATCCGCCGTTACCGGCTGTTCAAAGCCCAGCAGTTCCTTTACCACAGCTTCTTCCGCCGCCATTTCCTGGCGGATTTGACCGGCTTTTTCCCGTATATATTCTCTGTGGGATTCCCTGTCTGGTTCTGTTTCCTTAAGGATTGCCGCCATTTCTTCCAATCCGATATCGCCCTCAGCCGGAATAGCCATCATCTTTCCGCCGTCCAGCCCGTCAAAAATATCCGAAGCCAGCTTCTTATAATATCCGCTTTCTATCTGTTCAGAAATGCTCTTCCCCTGAAATGAAGCCGATGCACCGCCAAAGCTGTCATCCACTTTCCTGTCCATGCCATGCTTTTTATTGCTCCTCATGGCTGTGAGCAGATTTTTCACCGTAGGCTCCATCCCCTGATGAAGCAAAGTTCCGATGGCTGCACCGTCCGTCTTTTCCAACTGGCGGAACAGGCGGTAAATTCCTATATAGGATTCCCTTTCCTCCTGGGTAATGCTATGGTTTTTCTCCAATTTATACAAATATTCGCTGTATTTTTCTATCTCCTCTTTCGGGCTTCTTTCCCTGTTATCCAAATAGGTTTCCAGTTCCTGCATATCCATGGAAAGAGGGTTCTTTCCATCTTTTATCATCTGCATCACTGCCGCCGGGGTCATCTTTCCCAGCACACGCTGAATAGATGTATCCGCCGACTTCACCGCACTCACATTTTCTTCCGAAATTTCCATGCGGTTATATCCCAGGATTCTCACCGCGCGCCGGTTTCCATCCGTTGTTTCCATACCCATATCTTTCAAAAGGTCATCCACATTCCTAAATGCCTTTCTGATGGAATCCCCCAAATCCGCCCTCGGCGCTGTCATCAGTGCTTCGTAGCTTTCTCCCGCCTTTTCGTATATACCTTGAAGGATAGCCCCTTCCCGATGGGCGTTTTCTATGGTAAATGCTTCCATTCCGACGCCTGCGTTCGTCTGGGTGCTTCCCTGAATAGTAATTTTCTGGGCCGAAAAACTATAAAAAGCAAATTTTCCAACCAGAGCCGCCGGCATGCCGCCCAGTTCCCTGACTGCCGCCAATGTATCTTTAAAAATACCGGCGCTGCCTTCCAGCCTGTTTCCGGCCTTGCCAAACATCATCTCCTCTGCCTGCTTCTGGGCTGCCTTCAGCGATTCTACCAACTGCTCCAGTTCCGCAGTATCCACTGAAAATCCGCTCTTTATCAAGTGGATATTGGCCTCCACTGTCATCTGAAGCCTTACTTCCTCCATCAGCCGCCTTCCCCCGATGCTTACCGCATAAGTTTCCACCCGTACGCTTACGCTAAGCTGGATTTGGGCTGCCTTTAAATTCCTCAAATTCAGCGCTTTCCCTTCGGCAACAGTCTTATCCACCGCTTCATCGCTAATCGCCTTCACATCTTCGGCATATTCCAGCGCTTTCTCCACCGCGGTCCGGTCATCCGCAAGGTTGGCCGCCCCGGCCTTCTTTCCGTCCGCAATCGCTGCCGCCGCCGCGGATACCAATTCCTCCATGGATTCGGGGATTTCCATCTGCCTCAATCCATCCAGCGTCTGCAATCCCTCTGCCGTAAGGGGCATCCCCTTTTCCAGCAGCCATCTGGCATCGGCAAGGGTCTCCTCCGAAACCTCCAAACCGGCCTTTTCGATTACCTTTTCCATCTGAGGCTGCAGCTGCTGCCAATTATATTCGTCCGCCTTTTTTGCATAATAGCCCGCATCATCCTGATAATAGCCCCGGCCTTGTTTATCCCCGCCGGTCCCTGCGCTGTACTGTGCTTTATAGACATTATCCACTGTGGGCTCCATGTGGTTTTGTACCATATATTTTACCATGCCGTCAGTGGGCTCAATAAGCTTTGCCACTGTAGCAGAAGCCTTCAGCACATCCTCCACATTCTCGCTTGTAACAGGAATATCATGTTCCGCAAACTGCTTTACAATCTCCTCTGCCATTGCCGCACTGCCCGTAATCTCCGTCAAGGTCTCCACATCTAAATCATCGGTATAGCCGTCAATATTTTTACCGCCCTTTGCCAGTGCCGCTTTTATTTCATCCACGATGGTGACTACTGTCTCTATTTCCGTATTCCCCGGATGATATCCTTCCTCCTGCAATTTGGCGAAGTCTTCATCCGACATGGTATTGGACATTACCGCCATATAATTTCTTTGGGCAGCAACATCCATCTGCCCCGCATCCAGCATAACATCCTCTATGCTCTTTCCCTTTTCCCCATAGGCATTATTATCCAGAGATGTACCGGAAATATCCAATGCGAATACCCCCCGGCTTTCCTTCGCCTGAGAACTGCCGTAAGCGGCTGCCGCCTTCCCTGCATTTTGTTGAGTATTAGGGGAAGAAATCTCCCTCGCCCCTTTTTCCGCCCTGCTATTATCAAAGACTACATTCATGTTTAACCCCATTTCCGCACTGCCAGACAGGCATGCTTGACCGCTTAAAAAAGCTTTTCACAATTTATCCCATTTATAAATATATTATTCATCGGATTCGGGCGCTCCACAGCCAGAACTTTTGCCACCCGAATCTTCATCCAAAATAAGGGTGAACATATTGCTATGTTCACCCTTTATTTCGGCAAATTCCATTATTTCCTTAACCTTTTAGAATACAAAAACCGCCGCCGCATATGGAGGCAAATCAAAGGTAATGCTATAATCCTTATAATTCACCTGCTCTTTCTCTTTCACTGCGTTGATGGATTCGGGAATCACATGGCCGTCCCCCCCGAACCTTTCTTCATCGCTGTTAAGCAGCAATTTATATTTTTTCTTCTTCGGCACACCTACCTTATAGCCTTCCCGCATCATAGGCGTCATATTGAGTACAAACAATACATTGTTCTTCCCATTGGAAGATTTCCGGAAAAAGCTGTACGTGCTTTGGTCCGCATCGTCCGCATTCAGCCATTCGAAGCCATCCCAGCTATTATCTATTTCGTACAGGCAAGGATATTTCCTGTATATTTCCAAAAGTTCCTTTACATATTCATGCATTCCCCTGTTCAAAGGCCTCTCCAGCAAAAACCAGTCCAATTCCCGCTCTTCGCTCCACTCCCTCTCCTGGGCAAAATCCTGGCCCATGAAAAGAAGCTTCTTGCCTGCATGGCCAAACATATAGGCATACCCTACTCTTAAGTTGGCATATTTATCCACTTCATACCCCGGCATCTTGTTCACCATAGAGCATTTCAGATGGACCACTTCGTCATGGGACAAGGGAAGAATATAATTTTCCGAATCATTATAACTCATGGCAAAAGTCATTGCATAATGATTATTTTTGCGGAACAATGGGTCCAGCTTCATATATTCGCAGAAATCATGCATCCATCCCATATTCCATTTAAAGGAAAAGCCAAGCCCTTCCCCCCCGATTTCGCTGGTCACATTAGGCCACGCCGTAGATTCTTCCGCTATGGTTAAAAATCCCGGATAAGTTCCCCGAATAACCGAATTCAAATGTTTGAAAAATTCGATAGCTTCCAAATTTTTATTGCCGCCGAATTTATTAGGCAGCCACTGCCCATCCTTCTTGCCGTAGTCCAGATACAGCATGGAAGCCACCGCATCCACCCTGATGCCGTCCACATGGAACTCCTTCAGCCAGAAAAGGGCGTTGGCAATCAGAAAGTTCTTCACTTCCGTTTTTCCGTAATTAAAAATTTTCGTTCCCCAGTCCGGATGTTCCCCAAGGCGCTTATCCGGATGTTCAAAAATGCATTGTCCGTCGAATTCTGCCAGGCCGTGGGCATCCGTAGCGAAATGGGCCGGTACCCAGTCCAGAATAACCCCTACATTATTTTCATGCAGTTTATTGACTAAATACATGAAGTCCTTAGGCTCCCCATATCTGGATGTAGGCGCATAATATCCTGTGACCTGATAGCCCCAGGAACCGTCAAAAGGAAATTCCGCAATGCCCATCAGTTCAATATGGGTATATTTCATTTCCTTCAAATACTCCACAATCCTGTCGGCAAACTGCCTGTAGTTGTAAAAGCCATCCGGCGTTCCGTCGGGGTGCTTCATCCATGAACCGATATGGCATTCATAAACCGCCACAGGCTCTTTATTATAGTCTTTGCCGCTTCTCTCATCCATCCATTTGCCATCTGTCCACTTAAACCCTGACAAATCGGTGGTTTTTGAAGCATTTCCTGGCCTGAATTCGCTATAATTTGCAAATGGATCCGCCTTATAAAGCTTTCTTCCGTCAGGCGTCCTGATCAAAAACTTATAAAGTTCATTCACCCCTACGCCCGGGATAAAAAGCGCATGAATCCCGCCGGGACCCAGTTTTTTCATCTGGTGCAGATTCTCATCCCATCCGTTAAAGGTGCCTATCACATGTACGCTTTCCGCGTTAGGCGCCCATACGCCGAAAAACATTCCCTTCACACCATTCTCCACCGATGGGTGGGCGCCCAGCTTCTTATAAATATCATAGTGTGTTCCCTGAGCAAAAAGATATTCGTCCGCTTCCGATATGAATACCTTTCCCTCCTGCACTTGCCCTGGCGCTTGTTTTTTTACCGGTTTGGACATGCCGGCCGATGCCTGCCCGGATGGTTTCTTTGGTGCTTTTGCATTCTTTTTTGCTGCTGCCATAATCATACCCCCTGATTTTATTGCTTTTATATATTTTTTCATGAACAGTTCGTTTTTTGCAAAATAGTTATCTGCCGCTTCCCTGTTACACTTTTCGCGCCGTTAATAATGCATAAAATCCTTCTCCCTAAGCACTACCATATCATCTTCATCATAGCGCTTCCCAAATAAAATGTCAAAAAAGTGCTTCGGGTTCTTTTTGTCCGCAAAATAAATTGCGTCATCTACCAAATCTTTGACCTCTGCCACCGTCACTTCGTGGTCGCTGGTCTGCATATCCGCAATCCTTGTATGCAGCGCCAGAATTCCCAATTCATCAATGGAGTATTCCATTTCCTCCGCATACTGTCTGGCATATTCCACCAAGGAATGGTCATCCAAAGATTCTATGTCTATGCGTGCATTAAAATTATCCAGCAAATCGACATTTTTCTTAAGGAACAGATTCATTTCATCCTTTTTGCCTTCTATAATTACGAAAAGCCCTCTGCCTTCCTTTGCCAATGCTTTATTCATATCCGCGGCAGTTCCGCTGGACATCTTGGTGGCACGCTCTATAATCAATGCCCCGTCTGCCAGCCTTGATAAAGTGCCCTCCATATCCTTTTTATTCAGCGTATCCCCCGATATCTTGGCCACTTTACCGGAAAAATTACGATCCATAATCTGAAGCATGCGTACCAGGCCTTTTGCCATATCCAGCGTTCCCGCACCCTCTTCCCCGGTTACGATGACATTTCCGCTATAGGAATCCATGCTTATGCTTTCCACTGCATGGATAATCTGCTCTTTCGTCTTTTTATTATGTGCAAATCTCCCAAAGAGTTCTTTTTCCTCTTCGGACAGCGGCCTTAGTTTATTTTTCTCCTCCTGCTTCTTTTCCTCTTTGGTATTCACAGCTTTTTCCAGCAATTTCTCCAAATCCAGCACGTCCGTATCGGTCATTGGTGTACCTTCCGGTTCGTCTTCCTGCGTTTCCTCTGCCGCCTCCGCTTCCGCCATATCTGCTATTTCCCGTAGAATGTCTCCCCCTGACGGAATCTGGGTTTCTTCCGTCTCTCTTGGTTCTTCCTCCGGTATATTTTCGGCTCCGTCGGGCGTCTCCGTGTCCTCCGATACCGCTTCCTTCTCCGCTTTGCTCTTTAATTCCTCTATTAGCTGTTCTTCTTTCTTTTCTTCTCTCTTCTTTCCTACATTTTTCACAATGTCCGTAAGCTTTTCTTCCGTCAATTCCTCCGGGCGGATATCCTTGTCATTGGATTCCCTGAGTATAGCTTCTATGACGGCCTTCTCCAGCTGCTCCAACAGCCCTGTTTTGGTTGCTTCGTCAAATTCGGAAAACATATTGCCCGTATGCTGCTGAACACGTTTGCGCACATCTTCTTTGCGTTTTTCCTCATTTTCCCGCTTCATCCGTTCCCATTCCGCCATAATATCCGTAATGTTGAGCTGGCCTGTAATTTGTTTTTCCACGCTGTCCCTGCTGGGAACTACCAGGCTGATCTGCCCGTCATATTCCTGGGAAAGCATCTGCTCAAACCCCGATGGCTTCACCGTCTTCATCAAATGCGGCCCGGCCTGTATCTGCACTGGCTCATTCTGAACGGGCTGCTGGCCCTGTGCCGGCTGCTGCATCTGCCCAGGCTGTTGGCCCTGCCACGCTTGCTGCATCTGCCCAGGCTGTTGGCCTTGCACTGGCTGCCCCTGTGCCGACGGTTCCTGAATAAACTGCCGTATCGGAATTGGCCTATGTATCGCGGCAGACGCCGCATCCTGGGATGTAAAAGATATCGGGGTGCGGGAAACATTTCTCCTCTTTGGGGCGATCTCTTTCGTATCCCCAAGGCTTTCCCCTTCCTGTCCTTCCACCTTTATTTCCTTTGTATCTTCCAATAAAATGTCTTTTACATCTTCCTCAAAAAAAACTTCTTCCGTGGCAGGCTGCGCTGCATTCGGCCGGTAATATTCGCTTTCCGGCTCTGTATCGGTTTCATCAACAATTTCTGCCACCTCATCTGCCAACTCCGCCGGGGCTTCCATCCCCTTTTCCAGAGACGGCTGTACAGCCTCCCTCTCCAGGATTTCCGATGGCTCCTCTCCCTTCACTTCCTCGGCCAGTATCTCCCTCATGCTCTCTGCCAGTTCCTTTTGAAGATTAATCGTATTGTACTGACCCATGTCTATTGTTTTTACTTTAAATTCTTCTTCCGTTTCCTGACCGGCATATTCGGGGAAATCCGCCATATTTTCCCCAAGGCTTTCCTCTTCCTGTTCCTGCTCCATTTCCGGCAGCGCCTCTTCCGGAAGTTCCTCCCCTTCCGCAGGTAAGATTTCCTCTTCGATGCCTTCTTCCTCTAGGCCTGCTATCTGCCGTTCCCTCTCCCGCTTCATCCATTCATATTTTTCCTGCTGTTGGGCGCTAAGGGGCTGGTGAAGCATTTTCAGTTCCAACGCCTTCATCACATATCTTCCGTCGCTGAACCAGACAAACATTTCATCACATTCTTCCACACATTTTGTCTCCAGCCCTACCCTGTGATATAAATATGCCAGTTCATATGCCCACTTTTCCCGATAATCCCGTTTCTTAAATTCCTCCAGTACGGCAATGCGCTCTTCCAAGCTGACATCCTGCGCCTCATAGAGCTTATACTGCAGGATATATCTTCCCGTATCCTTCGGGGCAATCTGGACAAATTCTTTATAATATTCGATTCCCTGTACCACTTCTCCCATTTTTATTGATAGTTCGCAAAGGGAATACACAATAAGACGACCGCCGGGGTGGCGCTCGTATGCCATTAATAAGATATCTTTACTTTCCTGAAATCTACGGTTTATTTTATATAAATCGCTGATTGTACATAGCATCATAACGCTTTTGACCCTGCGCCAGTCTATGGTATCCGCAATCTTGACCGCTTCCGCAAACTCCCCTTCTGCAATCAGCGCTTTTATTTCTTCCGCCCGTACTTTATATTCGTACTTATCCAAGGTACTCACCTCATAAATCTATGATTTGGTTAATCGTATGCCTATAATATCCCCATTTTCGTTTTCTTAGTTTACCATAGGCGGGGTGGATTGTCAAACTTTGCCGGCAGGAATCAGCAAATTGCTCAATACCGCAAATTCTTCCAATGTCAATGTTTCTCCCCTGACAGTCGGCTTTAAACCCATCTCTTCCAAAGCGGAGACAATTTTTTCCTTATCGATCCCAAGCCCCGGTGCATTGCCCAAACCATTCACAAGAGTCTTCCTTCTTTGGTTAAAGGAGGCCCGTATCAAGGCAAACATATGCCGTTCATCCTCCACTTCCACCGGCGGTTTCTCATGGACGGTCAGCTTAATCACCGTACTCCCCACCTTAGGCCTTGGCATAAAGCAGGCAGGGGAAACCTGGGTAATCACTTCCGGTTTCGCATAATATTGAACGGCCAGGGATAATGCCCCATAATCCTTTGTGCCCGGCCCCGTCTGCATGCGGTCAGCCACTTCCTTCTGCACCATAATCGTAATACTTTCTACCGGCACGCGGCTTTCCAGCAAGCCCATGATAATCGGGGTGGTAATATAGTAAGGAAGATTTGCCACCACTTTGATGGGCTGCCCCCCATTCCTCTCTTCCACTATCTGTGCGATATCCACTTTCAATATATCTTCGTTTATAACCGTCACATTTGGATATTCCGATAAAGTATCCTCCAAAACAGGAATCAGCATCTTATCGATTTCCACTGCGATTACTTCCCTGGCATTCCGGGCCAAATATTGGGTCATGGTTCCAATCCCCGGCCCGATTTCCAGCACACAATCCTTTTTTTTAACGAAAGACGCTTCCACAATTTTATCTAAGATATGGGTATCTATCAAAAAATTCTGCCCATATCTTTTCTGAAAAGTAAAATTATATTTTTTTAAAATTTCTATCGTGCCGCTCGGGGTTCCTAATGCCGCCATATCATCCCTACCTTTATGTATTCTTATTTTCACCCTCTATTTTTCCGCTGCTTTTCCGGGCTTTCTTCCCATACATCTGCCCAATACGGATTCCAAATACCGCCTATTCTCCAATTCCGAACAAACTCTTGGCATTCCCTTCCGTAACCCTTACCACCTCATCATAATCCATCCCTTTTATTTTCGCAATTTCTTCGGCAATTAACGGGATATATAGAGAAGAATTCCTCTTTCCCCTATAAGGAACAGGGGCTAAATATGGGCTGTCCGTTTCCAAAAGCATCTTCTCTATCGGAAGATATTCCACCACTTCTTTTAGCTTTTTCCCGTTTTGGAAGGTAACCACACCTCCTATCCCGAAATAATAATCCATATCCAGATATTCTTTGGCAATTTCTTTTGTATAAGAAAAGCAGTGCACTACCCCGCCCAGTTCTTCCCCATGAGCGGCCTTCATAATATCCAGCGTATCCTTTGCCGCTTCCCTGGAATGAATAATCACAGGCAGTTTCACTTCCCGTGCCAGCTGCAGCTGCCTTTCAAACCACTTCTTCTGTATTCCCCTATCCGGCTCATCCCAGTAGTAATCCAGGCCTATTTCCCCTACAGCTACGATTTTAGGATGGGCACACTGGGCTTTCAGCCATTCCATCTTTTCTTCATCCAATTCATCCGTATCCGAAGGGTGAACCCCTGCTGCCCCGTATACAAACGGGTATCTCTCTGCCAGTTCCACTGTGTTTTTCGTCGTCTGTATGCTCGCCCCTATGTTGATCACATATCCGATCCCCTTTTCCCCAAAACTTTCCAGGAGCGCATCCCTATCCTCATCAAAGGCTTTATCATCATAATGTGCATGGCTCTCAAATATCATATTTTACCTCATTTCTGCGTGGCTTTTGTGCCCCGGCATTGCCGAAGCCTTATGCATAGCAAGTTTGCGGATGCCGTACGGACACAAACTCGGCCAATTCAAAAAGCATAAAACGTGAAAGGTTTTTCAAAATAAAAAAATATTAAATTTTTTTTAAAAAATACTTGCAAACTAAAAGACATTATACTATAATAACACTTGCGTTGCAAATAATACAATTATTTTAATTCTTTTATAACCCGCGCTGCTAGCTCAGTTGGTAGAGCACCTGACTCTTAATCAGGGTGTCCAGGGTTCGAGCCCCTGGCGGCGCACTTTAAGTACTGATTTTGTGGTCTCGCGCCATGGGGTCGGTGCTTTTTTTGTATAAATTATGGTCAAAAAAATTCTTCTGCCCGTACCCGGCTTCTGTGCCGCAAGAAACACAAGGGTTACCCCGAAACTTTCCCAAAGAATGGAGATTCCTATGGAACAGCTATCACTTTTTGACGACAGAAAAACAACAGCCCCCTTAGCCAGCCGTCTCCGCCCCGATTCCCTGGAAGGCTTTATCGGACAGGAGCATCTTCTTGGCAAAGGAAAGCTTTTACGCCAATTAATCGACAATGACAATATTTCTTCTATGATTTTCTGGGGGCCGCCAGGCGTCGGGAAAACTACTTTGGCTAATATTATTGCAAAGAAGACCCACGCGTCTTTTATTAATTTCAGCGCTGTCACGAGCGGGATTAAGGAAATTAAAGAAGTGATGGCCCAGGCCGAAAACAGCCGGGCTATGGGAATGCGGACTGTTCTTTTTGTGGACGAAATCCATCGTTTTAATAAGGCTCAGCAAGATGCTTTTCTTCCTTTTGTGGAAAAAGGCAGCATCATTTTAATCGGAGCCACCACGGAGAACCCTTCTTTTGAAATCAATGCCGCCCTTCTTTCCCGGTGTAAGGTTTTCGTGCTGCAGGAGCTGACGAAAGATAACTTGGTCAGGCTTCTTTCCCAGGCCATAAGCAATCCGCAGGGGTTTGGATCGGTCCATATCAATATTTCTGTGGATTTACTGGCAGCAATTGCCGTCTTTTCCAATGGCGATGCCAGGACTGCCCTGAATACTTTGGAGATGGCGATTACCAACGGGGAAACCGGGCCGGGGGAAATTACCGTAACAAAAGAAATTTTGGAGCAGTGTATCAGCAAAAAATCTTTGCTTTATGATAAAAACGGAGAGGAACATTACAATCTGATTTCTGCCCTGCATAAATCCATGCGCAACAGCGACCCGGATGCCGCCATATACTGGCTGGCACGTATGCTGGAGGCCGGGGAGGACCCTTTATATGTGGCCAGGCGGCTGATTCGTTTTGCCAGCGAAGATGTAGGCATGGCAGACAGCCAGGCGCTTACCGTCGCAGTATCCGCCTATCAGGCCTGCCACTTTATCGGCATGCCCGAATGCAACGTCACTCTGGCCCATGCCGTCACTTATCTCTCTATGGCGCCCAAGTCCAATGCTTTATACGTTGCCTACGGCGAATGCCGGGAAGATGCCGTGCATATGCTGGCCGAACCCGTACCCCTGCAGCTTCGTAATGCACCGACCAAGCTGATGGAGGATTTGCATTATGGAGAAGGCTATGAATATGCCCATGATACCTCCGAAAAACTCACACGCATGACGTGCCTGCCCCAAAACCTAAGCGGCCGCCATTATTACCGACCCACTTCCCAGGGCGCGGAGGCCTATGTCAAAGACAGGCTGGAGGCCATTGAGAAGTGGAAATGCGAGGGAACCCAAAAAGGCGAATGACCTTATTCTTCTTTATTTCTTATTCTTCAGCCGGAATTTAACAATATTTCGTTCCTGTTCGCAGTCCAGGATATTCAAGGACTTTATAAAGGAGGAAAACTTGGAATGCCCGTAATTACGCACATCGAAATCCGGGAAGCGCTTTCCCAGCTGGTTTCCCAATTCTGCCGAAAGCATCCATTCATCATCATCGGAGCATTCCTCCACAAGGGAAATAATTGCCCGTTTTATCATTTTCAAATCCGTTTGCGGCTTTAATTCTTCTTTTGATTTTTTCGCCGCAGCGGCCGTTTTCGTTCCCCGCTTGATTTTTATGGCTTTGGCTGCAGCCTTTGCCACGGATGTTTCCGCTGCCGTATCCTCTTTTCGGATAGCATTTTCCTCGTCCTGCTGGTTGGAGTATAAAATATCCAAATATTTGAATTGGTTACACGCCGAGATAAATGGCTTAGGCGTCTTGCTTTCGCCCATGCCCGTCACATACATCCCGGATTCCCTAAGCCTGGCCACAAGCCTGGTAAAATCGCTGTCCGAAGAAGCGATACAGAACCCGTCCACCGTATTGGAATACAAAATATCCATGGCATCAATAATCATCGCTGAATCCGTCGCATTTTTCCCCGTAGTATAGCTATACTGCTGAATCGGGGAAATGGAATTGTCAAGCAGCACATTTTTCCACGAAACAAGACGGGGATTGGTCCAGTCGCCATAAATCCTTTTATAGGTAGCCACCCCGCTTTTCGCCGTCTCATCCAATATAATTTTCACATATTTATCGGATATATTATCCGCATCAATCAATACTGCCAATTTTAACTCTTTACTCATATTTTTTTACTTTTCCTGTCTTTCTTTTCAATTTTTGTAACAGTTGAATTTTCTTATTTATTCCTCATCCGAAATTTCGCCGTCGCATTCCCTGCAAAAACCATACAGTTCCAGCTTATGCCCGGTCACTGTAAAGTCTTTCCCCAGCCCATGGATTTTTTCATGTTCGAAGGGGCAGATTTCCAACGGAACCAATTTGTGGCATTTCAGGCAAACCGCGTAATGCCTGTGCCTGCCTTGATTCCATTCATAGCAGCAGGTTTCCGCACCCATCAATGTGGATTTTGTCACATATCCCTTTTCTTCGAAAGCCGCCAGCCCCCGGTATACAGTAGATATGGCAAAATTCGTGCCGTCCGTCTTTTTTATCAGACACTGGTAAATCTCCGCCGCACTCATAGGGCGGGAAGCAGCTGATAAAACGCGGAAGATATCTACCCTCTGTTTTGTCTTCTTGATGTCTTTTGGAAAATGAATTTCTTCTTCCATTTTTTCCTCATTTCTGCGTAGCTTTTATGCCCCGGCATTTCCGGGCTTTACGCATATCTTTTCCCCATTTCTGCATTTGCGCCTACTATACCGTTATCCCCAGCATATCCACTGCGATGCCCCCTATTATACCAATGATATATAATAAGGACGTAATCTTTATATTTTCCCGTATGTTGCCGTTGACCCGAAAAAGAACCGCCAGCCCCACACCGCTGCCTGCCAGCAATCCCGACATAGCCGCGCCGAGGCCCATCGCCCCCTTAAGGTAAAGCTGGGTAATAATTACAGAGGATGCGCAGTTAGGAATCAAACCTACCAAAGCCCCAATCATATGCCCGAACAATGGACGGTTCAAAATAAGCCCTGTGAGAAATTCTTCCCCTATAAAGTGAATCGCCGTATTTAACACAAAGGTAACTAACAGCAAAAATAAGAAAATATTTCCCGTATGGCGCAAGGCCGATTTCAACATCCCATCCTCACAATTTTCACAGCCGCAGTTCCTGTTGCCTTCATCTTCTGTTTCACCCTTCGTAAGTGCAATACCGGTTTTATCCCTTTGCCGCCTTCCCACCAGCAAATCAACTATAGTTCCGGCAATTATCCCCGCCAGCGCTTTTATCCCCAGCAGCTTAAAAATGACCGAAGCGCTCACTTGTTCCGAAATCAGTATGGGCAGCATTTCATCCGAAGTAGATAAAAAAACGGCCAGCAAAGTTCCCAGAGTAATCATCCTGGCAGCATATAAACCGGATGCTGCCGCGGAAAAGCCGCACTGCGGAAAAACCCCCATCGCTCCGCCAAGCACCGGGCCCAGATGCCCTGATTTCTCTATCATATGCTTTGCCTTCTGCCCCATCCTATGCTCTATATACTCCATCACGAAATAGGTGGCAAACAAAAAAGGCAAAAGCTTTAATCCATCCAAAAATGTGTCTATAATAATATCCGCCATAAATCATCCTTGCCTTTCCACGAATTGCAATTGCAACTCATTTGCAACTAAAGCAAAGATAATCATAACACATTTTTTCGGATTGTCAAGTTTTACACTTCCACATCCCTTTCATTGATGAATACGCCTTTTAGCCGTTCCATACCAAACCTTTCAGAAAACCACTGGCATTTGCACAAGAACAGATAATAAATATTTTTTCCGCAGCCATGCATTGTCTCAAAATTCCCCTGACCCTTGGCAATCAGCAAATCTGCCGCTTCACAAACCCTTTCGGCTTCCCCCGAAAGCAGGTTCATCTGGGTTCCCCCTACTCCGTTTCCATTACCGATTACTGTTGCAATCTCCGTTAACCCTACTGCCCTGGCATCCTCCATGGTTGCATCATTGAGCACAGGCATCCCCCTCACGATTACGGTAATGTTGATATTAGGGTATTGCTCCTTCAGAATCTTTATCAACAGCTTGTCCGCCACGATTTCCCCGCAGTTATCCGTGATGTAAACTAATTCTTTTGCTTTCCCAAGGTCCTTTTTCAGCAGTTCAAAGGTATGCTTGTCCACTTCTTCCTCCCCCGCTTTATGAAGAAGTTCCAACAGTTGTTCTTGATCCACATGGTTCATCGCCCCAAAATCTATATAATTTCCGGCTCTGGCATACTTAATTCCGTTACACAGCACCTCTTCCCCGCTCTTGCCCAGACGGATGCTTTCCTCCATTTCCTGTTCCAGTTCCAGCATCAGCGTATTGAATTCCTGCTTTTCCTTCTCATAGCTTATCTCTGTTTCGAAGTAATGTTTATGTACTTTATTGATCTCGTATACTAAATATGGCGCCGAAGCCTCCTCCCCGGAGTCCCCTATGATTTTCAATACTCTTTTTAAGTATTCTGACTTCTTTGCCTCGTCCGGAATTTCCCTTATTTTTTCTTCCTGCCTGTCCACCAGGCATCGGATACACATTGCACTTAGCTTCATTCTATAATTATTCTCCTTCCACATTGCTGCTATTTTAGGTAATTGCGAAACCGATAAATTTGCTGAATATTCTGACAATTTCAAGAGTTTGGCAAAGGCAAACTCTGCATGTTTGGCTTTGAACAAAATAGTCTCCTCTTTTCCTTATTTTTCCATCTTCCATTGGAAATGTCAACGAAACTTTTTATAAAAATAATGATACCTTTATCCCAGTTCTATCCCCAAATATGCATTATCCAAGCCATCCTGCGCTGTGCTCAGATACCGTCTTGTTACTTCATAGCTGCTATGGTTGTACACTTCCATGATTATCACCATTTCTGTACGGCTTTATTCCCACGGGCAACGAGCCAAGTGGCATGCCTAACATTTGGCGACTGCCGCGAGGGTCAAAGACCCCGTTGCTTGCAGCGGGGCCTTTGATTGTGTATGGTATAGTTTGTGAATGCCGTACAGACACGAACCTTGGGGCTGTCGCACTAATCAATCAGTGTGCGGCTTCTTTTTTATGCAAAAAAATTGCCAGACCTCGAAAGAATCTGGCAGTTGATAAAAAAAGTGTCTTAGTCTAAATCAGGGCGAATATCAATTAAATTTTCCCGGATCACATTCCTGACAGGCGGCATCTTTTCTTCCCTGTTCCTGTCCTCTTGCAATTCCGCCATTATTATATAAATTTCACGCCAGAATAGCAATCTTTAGTAAGTCCGCCCCGATAGATCCACAAAATACCGCACCATATCTACATGCTCTTCCGGTATCACGGCAGAGATCTGCCGTAAAACCACACCGGAATCCACTGTCCCGCACCCTGTGCATCCGGATATTTTTTCCTCCAGTATGGCCTTCACTTCCTCTTTTCTGGATGCCGGAATAAATTTAAGGAGCGCCTTGTATGTATTAATCCCGCCTTTCGTCCACCTGAACTCCCGCAAGATCAAAGGCTGCTGTTTCGCAGACTCTTCCTCCTGCATTTTCCGTATCATTTGTTCCGTCACAGGCTGCCCTTCGGGAAAGCCGATCCGTTCAAACTGCTCGGACGGACAGTCGTTTTCTTTCATCGCCTTACGCAGCAGATTCGCCATCCTCGCTTCCAGGGCTGCATCCCGTATTTCATTTTCCTGACGCGGATCCAACTCCATATCAAACAGTTTATCGCCGAAATTAGCCGCATCCACCATACTGTTGTTATCAATGTGTTTTGCTTCCTCGCTGTCCATGCCGTTTATCAAAAGGTCGCTGAAATCTCTGTCCCCGTTTCCGTTGCCCTTCGGGATCTTCCACACCGGGCATCCCTTTAAGAAAGAAAATTCCTTGCCGGACACCGCTTCCGCCTTCTGAAGTTCTCCCACAGAAAACAGGTTCCTCATATGCATAGGCATCGTTGTGTATTCATAGAGGGGCGCGTTGTCTTCCGTCATCGGAGCCTTCATATAAACGTATCTCCCGTCAAAAATATTGATATGAGCCCCATGGATGCCGTACAGCGCGTACTCTCTAATCGCTTTGTCTTCCTCGATCACTTTCCGAACCGGCCTGCCCTGCATATCCTTCGGACGTTCCACCCCGAAAAATTCTAACAGTGTCGCCGGCAGATCAATGGTCTGCACGATCTCTTCCCTCGACTGCCCGGCAGTATGGGGAAATCTGGGATCATAGATAAAGAGCGGCGTATGGGCGATCTCATCGTAACACGGCATGACAATCTTGCTCCACCAGCCATGCTCCCCAAGCAGATAGCCGTGATCCGTATTGACGATGAGCATCGTATCCTTCCACAGATCCAGCTTGTCAAATTTATCCAAAACCTCTCCCAAATACTTATCGCATAAGGTCAGCAGCGCCGCATAACGTTTCTTATAATGTTCCGCTGTCACCGCATCCTCCGTCACATGGTGATAAGGAGGCCAGTCCTTCTCCTCCCCCGCATAGTCATCCTGATACGGGTCATCGCAATCTTTTGTCAAAAAGAACGGTTCGTGGGGATCAAAGCATTCCACCTGTAAAAACCAATTATCGCATCCATGGTTTGCATCCATAAATTCCAGCCCGCCACGGATCGTCCTGACAAGAGCCATGTCTTCCTCGGACTGCATATATTTGCGGTTCACCGCATCGTGTCTGTGCAACTGCCTTGTGGCGTAAAAATATTTTCCGTCTTTATTCTGGATCTTCGCGTCTTCCTCCCTGTCGAACAGTTCCGGCAGGCATTTCCATTTATCTCCTTCCTGCCCCCTGACCGTCTCCCATGAACTGTAGCGCTGATGGTAAGTAGATCCGCCGTCCTCCCAATAGTGGACGTGATCCGAAATCAGGTGGGTGTAGATACGATTATTTTTCAAAATCTGGGGCATGGAATCATCATAGGGTTCCACCGGCCCCCAGCTTCTGTGCAGGAAATTATAACGCCCCGTGTGCAGTTCTCTCCTCGCCGGCATACATGGAAGACTTCCAGCATAGCACTGCGTAAATCTTACGCTGCGCTCCGCCAGCCTCTTAAAATTCGGCGTCTTTGTCCAGCTACAGCCATAAGGCTCCAACATCTCACGATTGAGTGAGTCAAACATCAACATTACCGCTTTCATCTCTCTTCCTCCCTGCTACCACCACTTGATCAATTCCGTGACCCGATTTCTCACCTCAATAAAATCCGCATCCACTACGTTTCTAGGTCTCGGAAGCGCATTTTTCAACTTACTTTTTATACTTGTCGGTTTGTTAGTCAAAACAAGGATATTTTCGCTCAGATACACCGCTTCTTCTATGTTGTGGGTGATGAAGATCACAGTAGTTCCTAACTTCTGCCACAGTTTGATCAGTTCATCCTCCAGCCGGAAACGCAGTTCCACATCCAGTTGTCCATAGGGTTCATCCATCAGCAGAATATCCGGCTTTACTGCAAAGGCTCTGGCGATCACAACCCTCTGCAGCATGCTGGTGGAAAGTTCCACCGGATAATAATCCTTATATTTCGTCAGCCCTACCATCTCCAGCACTTCGGCCACTTCCCGTTTGATCTCATTCTTCGGTTTTTTCTTCATTTTAAGACCGAAAGCCACGTTCTCCTCCACTGTCAGCCAGGACATGGTTGAATACTCTTGAAAAATATAAGCAATATTGTGCTTTTTCGTATCAACGGGTTCCCCGTCCACCAAAACCCTGCCTCCTGTCAGATCATAAAGCCCGGTGATACAGTTTAAAAAAGTGGTCTTTCCGCAGCCCGTGGGGCCTACGATACAGAGAAATTCTCCACGGCGCACATCAAAGGAAACATCGTTTAAGACCTTCAGATCCCCAAAGTTTTTCGTCATATGATCCACATGCAAAATGATATTGTTTGCTTCCATGTTCTCACCCTTGCCCCTTCTACAACGCTTTGTCCACGACCGCACTGATTTCCCCGCGAAGCCTTAAAAATTCTTTATCCACATAATTTCTCGGTCTGGGCAAATTGATCTCATACTCTTTCTTGATGCGCGTAGGACAATTCGTCATCACCACAATGCGGTCGGCCAGATAAATAGCCTCCTCAATATTGTTCGTCACAAAGACGATGGTCCGCTTCTCCTTCTCCCAGATCTTCATCAGATCCTCCTGCATCAGGTATCTGGTCTGGGCATCCAGATGGCCGAAAGGCTCATCCATAAACAACACGTCGGGTTCATTGCAGTAGGCTCTGGCAATGCCCACACGCTGCTGCATGCCGCCGGAAAGCTGGTTTGGATAAGAATTTTCAAACCCTTTTAACCCTACCAGATCTATATAGTGCTGCGCCCTCTCTCTGCGCTCCTTTTTGGGAATCCTCCGCACCTTCGGGCCGTACTCTACGTTCCCCATCACCGTCAGCCACGGAAACAACGCCATTCTCTGATATACGACACCTCGGTCAGGCCCTGGTTTTTCCACCCATTTCCCACTCACTTCCACCGTGCCACCAGTGGCCGTCTCTAACCCCGACATGCAGTTAATCATTGTGGATTTTCCGCACTGTCCCGGCCCAAAAAGCACCAAAAGTTCATTTTCATGTACCTGCAGCGTCACCTCATCAATCACGCGGACAGGCCCGCGGGATGTTTCAAAGGTCTTTTCCAGCTTCTTACATACGATCATTTCTTTGCTCATTTTCCCCTCACGCTCCATCTGCACAATCTGGCCTCGATCGCTCTCATCGCAACCGCCAGAATATATCCCACGATACCGATAGCCACAATGCCCACCAGAATCTGTACCGTACTGTTGCTGTCCTGTCCTTTTATGATAACCCAGCCCACGCCCTCCGAAGAGCGGACCATCTCAGCCGCCACCACCGTCGCCCAGGAAGTTCCCACCGCAATCTGCAGCCCCGCAAAAATATGGGGAACGCAGGAAGGCAGTACGATACCGGTAAACACCTGCCTGTTGTTTGCCCCCAGCATTCTGGCTGCCCCCATCAGTTCCGGATCCACCGCCCGGACACCGGAATAAGCGTTCATGGTCACAGCACAGAAAGCAGAGTAAAAGATCAGGAAATATTTCGACATCTCGCCCAGGCCGAACCATACAATGGAAAGCGGAATCCATGCTATCGGCGGAATCGGGCGAAGCAGTTCAAAGATCGGACGGAAAAAAGCCGAAACCGGCCGAAACCACCCCATCAGAATCCCTAACACCGTACCTGCCAGTGAACCGAATGCAAATCCAATAAGCACACGGCACAGGCTCCATAGAATGTGGCCTTCGATTGTATGGGTGCCGATGGGCTTTATAATCGCCGTAAAGAATGCTGTCAGCGTCTCGACAGGACCTGCCAGCACCAAGCCCGCTTTTGTAAAGGCCACCGCCATTTGCCAGATGCATAGAAAGGCAAAAATAGATACCGCAGCACAGGCTGCCTTCTGATATTTCCCTGCTTTTTCATGAAAACGCTTAACCATCTCTGCGCACCCCCTTTACGATTTTATTTTCAATCAGCGACAGCAGTCCGGAAAAAACCGCTCCGATGGCGCCGATACCGATCATACCACAGATAATGATATCCGGACGGTAGATCCCTCTGGCCTGCTGGATCATATATCCCAGCCCCATCGTAGAAGCAAGCATCTCCGCCGCTACGATACAGGTCCAGGCCGCGCCTAATGCAACGCGGATACCCGTCATGATAAGAGGCAGCGCTGTCGGAACCGCAATATGCACCAGCATCTGTGTATCCGAAGCCCCGAAAGTCTGCCCCACCCACAGATGAACGTCCTTGGTCTGTCTGATTCCCGTGTAGGAGTTCACTACACAGGGCACAAAAGCCGATAAAAACACCGTAACTATTTTGGGCATCAGACCGATGCCAAATAAAATGATCATCAAAGGAATCCATGCCAGCCCCGGCACCGGCCGCAGCAGGTCGAACAACGGCCGCACAAACAAATCTACTTTTTTATACCATGCCATGAAGATGCCAAGGGGCGTGCCGATGACAATACCCATCGCCCAGCCCCCCAGCGCAATCTTCAGGGAGGAGAAAATATGCTGCGGCAGGGTTGCCCCGTCCGGAGCCGTACTTGTCAGTTTCTTAATAAATGTCTCCGCTATTGTGATCGGCCCGGGCAGTGTGGAAGAAGTTGTCAGCTTGAGCACATCGCAGCACAGCCACCATACTGCTACGAATACGGCAATGGAAAGCACCGATAACCACCAATAAGTTTCTTTTCTCCTTTTCATAACAATAACCTCTTCTTTTTATGTTATTCCGCTTTGATCTCTGTTCCTGCCGCTTTCGATACAAAAGACGGATTGATAGATGCCGCTACATTGGGCGCATTATCCTCGGTAATTTTTTCAGCCGCCACCAGAAAATCCGTGATGGCAACCCAGGCTTCGCCAAGCACATAACCGTCTTCTTTCATCATTTCGCTGCCCACATATTTTCTGTCTTCAATCTCGTGCGCCAGCGCTTCGTCCGTACAGCTGATGGCGTTGTCATCGTAGACTTTTCTCGTGTACTCGGAACGCAGCGTGTCATCCTGCAGTTCATCCATAGCTTTCACAAGGCAGTTCACAAACAACTGCACTTCCTCCGGACGGTTTTCCACCACTTCGCTTCTCGCAAAACAGCCATCACACATATTGACGCCCGTAGCATCCTCGAAGGAACAAAGCATCGTGTAGCCTTCCTCCGCAAGCTGGTAGGAATAGGGCGGATTTGCCGCCACCGCATCAGCTTCCCCTGTGGTGAACGCCTGATAAGCGGGGCCGTACTCCATATTGACCTGATTGATATCGGAGGGCGCCAGGCCATATTTCTCGGCATAGGATTCTGTCATATACTGAACCGCCGTGCCCAGAGGGCCTAATATCTGCATTCCTTTCAGATTCTCCGCATCTCCGATCAGGCCGTTCTCTGCCGTATTCTGAGCGATAGCCGAATCTGCTCTCGCAAACAGCCCCATCCCTCCGGTGGTATTTACATCCGCCAACCATGTGCAGTCTGCGTTTGCCAGAGAGTAAACGGATGCAAAACCGGAAACCGCAATATCGATCTGCTCCGCTGCGATAGCCTCATTGATAGGTGCGCCTGTTGCAAACAGTTCTATACTTACATTCAGGCCTGCTTCCTCAAAATATCCTTTTTCTTCCGCATACAGTACCGGAACCCCCATGGTCAGAGCCATAGTTCCAACCCTCAATTCCTCTCTGTCCGAGGCTTCTACCGTTTCAGTCTCCTTCTCTGTTTCCTGCTCTTCCTCGGTTTCCGTTCCGCTCTGAACCGGTGCGCTTTCCTGCGGTTTACTTCCGCACGCCGTAAGCCCCGCCACCATAGTCAGGGATAAAACCAATGCCAATAACTTTTTACGTCTCATGTTTTTCCTCCTTTATCCAGTATGTCATTTTTATGTGCGTTATCGTGCACGCGTCTTGTAAGTATAATTATAAAAATCCACTATATAAAAGTCAATCTTTTTCTTTCTGTTTTTCATATTTTGTAATAATTTCTCAAACACGCAACATCACTTTTGTACATTATTACTATTTGTATATTTTCATTTATTGACTTTTATCAATTTTATGTTATTATAATTATAGTGTTATCGAACACATTATTTTTATACAGAAGGGATATTATTATGGCCGTTACGATCAAAAAAATTGCTGAACTTGCAGGTGTTTCCACCGGAACTGTGGACCGCGCCCTCCATGACAGGGGACGAGTGGATCCGAAAGTCGCCCAAAGGATCAAACAGATTGCACTGGAACTGGACTACCGACCAAATTCCGTTGCCAAAGGACTCTCCAACCGAAAGCGCAACATCAAAATTTCTGTTATCCTGCACATCCAAAACAGCAATCTGTATTTTGATGACGTCAAAGCCGGAATTCAGAAATGCCGGGAAGAAATCAAAGACTTCGGGATCACAGTGGAAATTTTTCCCTGCCCCGATTACAATGCCGAATGTCAGCTCGCCCTCATTGATCAGGCGATAGAGGATGGCGCTAACGCCATTGTCATCGTGCCAATCAACAGCCCCCTGATCAGAACCAGGCTCAATGAACTCCACGCCGCGAACTACCCGGTTGTTTTTCTGACCAACATAATAGAAGATACGGAATATCTCAGTTTTGTAGGCTGCAATTATGAACTGGTCGGGGAAATTACCGCAGGTTTTCTTCATCTGCTCCATCCGGGCAGCGGGAAACTGCTTTTGTTTTCCCCGAGTTTCCAGATGCATGGACATACCCTGCGCGCAAACGGGCTTAAACAGCATCTGGCAAAAGAGTACCCCCATATCTGCCTGCAGGAAACTTACGAAATAGCGGGGGATGATATCCAGAATTATCAGATCACCAAAGATGCCCTCTCCCGCTTTCCTGACACAGATATTTTTATCTGCCCGGGTGCTTACAGCCGCGGCAACTTAAAGGCGATTCAAGAATCCGGCTATTATAAGAAGGCGTTAATCATATGTTACGATTACTCCGATGAGATCGGCGCAGAAATCCAAAACGGCAACATCTGTGCCACAATCACCCAATGCCCGCAGGAACAGGGTTACACGGCGGTAAAGATCCTCTTTGAATATCTTACCGCCAACAAGGAGCCCCGTTTCAAAAATCATTACATCCGCAGCCGTATCATCGTAAGGGAAAGCATCTGCGAAATGGAACAGATCAAAGAAGAATATCAATAGGCCAAAAAGAAAGGGGCTTGGCATGGAAGCACCAATCCCCTTTTGACCTTATTCGGCACCTTAAGTATACCATTGTATAGAGCATTGCCAAGCCAAAACTATTACTCCCCGCCAAGCAAACTATTCAAATCCTCGTCATTATCCTCTGCCAGCGAACTGACAATGCGGTCCATCTCCCTTTTCGACTTCACTTTTCTGCTCCTGGCAATCGCCTGTTCCTTTTCAGCTTCCGTCATATCCGAGAATCTGTCCATCGCTTTCTGGTTCATGGCAAGAGAAAGGCCCAATCCTATAGGCATCTGATTGCTGTCCATATCTTTCACCCCTTTCATCCTATATAGTACATACATATTATTTGAAATCACAGGCCAAATCAGTCAGCCATTTTATTCCACAAAGCTTCGTGGAAAATATTATAATTGTGCTTTGAAAAAAAACGTGTATAATGTATTATATTAAGATTTTTTTTCGTTTTTTATTTACAAAAAAATAATATCGCTGTATGATACTGAATTAGGCTTTACCATATACGAAAGGAGCAACACAGAACCATGTCCGATTCTACTGTATTAATGGTGAATACATTTGCTGCATACATAGGTGTAATACCTTTTATGATTATATTTCAGATAGCTTTTAGAAAATACAGGCTGCCAAGGCGTCATCAGTTTGGCCTTTATTTGTATACCCTGGTGATTTGCAGTATTTTTATGGCCTCCAATACGCCATCTTTATACCAGATTAATTTTTCGCCTTCCTTCAATTTTATTCCTTTTTATGGATTTTCCGACAGTTTCAGCCACTACATGCAAAGTTTCTTTGTTTTTGTTCCCTTTGGCTTTCTGCTCCCCACCCTTTGGAAGCAGTTCCAGCCTTTGAAAAAAACATTCTTTGCCGCACTCCTGTTTTCCGTATTAATAGAACTTTCTCAGATTTTCTGTATAGAGTCTACCACTGTGACAGATGTGACCGATGTTATTATGAATATCTTTGGAACAATGGTGGGATATTTCGTCTTTCTACAGGCGAAGGATTTGCATTTTATGAGACGTATGCATCTCCAGACGAAAAATCCCCGCCGACGGACTCTTTCCAAATGGGAAGTGTACATCTATTTCTTCACTCCCTGGCTGATTACTTTCCTGCTTACACCGTTTATTTCCAATATGATCTGGGATGTCATATGGGATACCGCGGTGGGGATTCCGATATAGGACGAAATGCTTTTGTTGCAGAATATCACATATTATGGAACTGCCGAACTTTGCAGCAGTTCCATTGCAAGGCCAATACCCGTCCTCGGCGGTTAGTTTGAAACATGTCTCAAACTTCCTCACACACCTGAAAAATATAGAACTTCAAGTAATAGGATTCCTCCGCTGCCCAAAGAATCGGATGGTCCGGTGCCTGGGTATGGAATTCCACTTGTCTCAGCCTCTTATGGGCGCTCCTAGCCGCTTCCTTTATCGTCTTTGCAAAAAGTTCCGGCTCCATGAAGTGAGAGCAGGAACAAGTGGCGAGAAATCCTCCCTCTTCTACCAGCTTCAATCCCCGCATATTAATTTCCCGATATCCTTTTACCGCATTTTTGACCGCTTTTCTGGATTTGGTAAAGGCGGGCGGATCCAAAATCACCAAATCGAATTTTTCCCCTTGCTCCTCTAACTTGGGCAGTAACTCAAAGACATCCGCGCATTGGAATCTAACCCTGTCCTCCAAACCGTTCAGCTTTGCATTTTCCATAGCTTGATCAATCCCCGTCATGGAAGCATCCACCCCCAGCACCGAAGCGGCACCGGCCATTCCCGCATTTAATGCAAAAGACCCGGTATGGGTAAAACAATCCAATACCTTTTTTCCCGGACATAGCTTTCGGATAGCGGCGCGGTTATTCTTCTGATCCAAGAAAAATCCCGTTTTCTGCCCATCCTCCACATCCACAATATATTTCACGCCATTTTCTGTAATTTCCACTCTGGTATCGAAAGGCTCCCCTACAAACCCTTTCCATCTCTCCATCCCTTCGTTTTCCCTTACCTTTGCATCGCTTCTCTCATATATCCCACGGACATGAATGTTATCTTCAGCCAGCACTTTTTTCAGCTTGTCCAAAATAACCGGCTTCCATTTGTCGATTCCCAAAGCCAAAGACTCCACCACCAGTACATCCGAAAACTTATCGACTACAATCCCAGGCAAAAAGTCCGCTTCCCCAAAAATCACCCGGCAGCAGCCAATATCCACCACCTGCTTCCTGTATTCCCAGGCTGCCCTCACCCTTTTTTCTATTAGTTCCTCCGTGACGGGATGCTCTTTTCTCCGCGACATCATCCGTATCCGGATTTTCGAATTCACATTGATAAATCCATATCCCATGAAATAGTCGTCAAAATCATGCACCTCTATGATATCCCCATTTTCGAACTCCCCAGAAATATGGTCGATTTCGTTGTCAAAAATCCACATTCCCCCTGCCTTTATCGTCCTGCCCTCACCCTTTTTTAATATTGCCAATGCCCTTTCCATTCTATATATCCTCTCTTTCCTACTAGTGTAACGGTTTTGTAATAACTGGACTTTATTCGCAGAATGAATCTTTCGCATGCAAGGCGCATTTTCGCAGGCGCAGCGGTGACTGCGTCAGGAAAGCGCAACGAAGCAGGCGGAGATTCAGGCAAGAATAAAGTCCGGTTAATTACAAATCGTTGTACTAGTCCACCATATCAACTCAAATCTATGCGTAGAGCGCCCTCTAATCCCCGCCCCCCATTTGAGCCGTGAATTTCTTCATTCTTATAAAATAGCTTACCACCAGAATCACGTCTGCCCCGGCCCAGGCAAGAATCTCCGCATAAAATATTCCTTCTTCCCCAAGTGCCAGCGGCAGAAGGATAGCAGTGCCTGTCCTCATTACAAATTCCGCAATGCCCGACACCATGGGCAGGACGGTATCTCCCATGCCCTGCAGCGCCGCACGGATTACATGCAGAATATAAAGGATTGGCAGGCAAATGCTCATAATAAACAGATAGTGATAAGCAATAGCCATAGTCTTATCCACCTCTTCCTGGCTTCCGGAAATAAAACAGCCCAATATGCCATGCCCAAAGACAAGCATACAAAATGCAATCACTGCCGCTGTTATCATCGCTATAAACATCGCGGAACGCATGCCTTTTTTTATCCTGTCAATCTTGCCCGCCCCCAGGTTCTGCCCCACATAAGTAATCATAGCGTACCCATAGGAAGTGGCCGCCACCTCCAATACGCCGTAAAGTTTATTGGTGGCCGTAAACCCAGCGATAAATATAACTCCGAATCCATTCACAACCGCCTGCACAATCATCCCCCCGATGGAAATAATGGCGTTCTGGAATGCCATAGGAAGCCCCAGCAGAATCAGTTTCCAGTCCAGTTCCTTCTCCCACCGGAAATCTTCCCTGCATAATGACAATATCTCTATTTTCCTGATATAAACATAGCAATAAATACTGGAACAAAACTGGGCAATCAGTGTGGCTGCCGCCGCACCTGCAATCCCCCATCCAAAAGCCATAACAAAAATGATATCCAGCACTATATTCACTGCTGCCGCCGTTATCATCGCATGCAAAGGCGTCTTTCCATCCCCTAAAGCGCGCAAAATGGAAGCCAGAAGATTATAGGCCATGACAATGGGAACACCCGCAAACATAATCCGCAGATAAAGCATGGACTGCCCGATGATTTCCCCCGGCGTCTGCAATAGGCTTAACACAGGAAAAACAATGCTCTCTCCTGCAATCAACAATAAAACTGCGCTTGCTGCCGACAGTCCGACAGCATTGCCCACCACCTTTTTCAGCCTCTTTACATTGCCTGCCCCGAATTCCTGCGCCATCAGGATAGAAAATCCCTGTGCAAATCCCTGGATAATCCCAAGCATCATCCAGTTCAGCCAATCTGCAGCCCCCAACGCTGCCAAAGCGCTGACCCCCAACACCTGCCCTACCACCATGGTATCCACTACCGTATACAGCTGTTGGAACACATTCCCAATCATCAAAGGAAGTGCAAAGGAAAAAATTAATTTTATAGGCTTCCCTTCCGTCATAACTTTTATGTTTGCTGCCATTTACTTAATCCCTCCGCTTTTCTTCTGTAACTGTATAAACGTAACAGTTCAGCCTTTCGGCTTCCCTGTTACGGAATTCAGCCCACATATTGGCGTGTACTTTCCGGCATAGCGCAAAGCCCTAAGCCGGACTGTTATCCAATTATATCAAATTATTAAAAAAAGTACAGTACAAACATTGACAAATAGGGGTAAAATATTGTATTATAATATTTGTTGTTACAGATTTCATAGCGGCGCGTGGCTCAGTTTGGTAGAGCGCTGCGTTCGGGACGCAGAGGTCGCAGGTTCAAATCCTGTCGCGCCGATTAGAAAAAAGAAAACACAGGATTCTTTTAAAAATCCTATGTTTTCTTTTTTATTCGTTTCATATTCGCCTAACATGTTCCTAACGTTATCTATAAGCCTGTTACTCCCTCTTCACAAATCTCCCCTGTGCTTTTATTGCGCACTGTTATCTTATATAAAGTTTCCTCTTGTGTAGCCTTTATCATATTCCCTTCAGAAAAGTCTTGTATCAGTTCCTTTTCCACCCCCTGCTCATCGAGCGTGCAAATTCTATACTCCACATCCACATTATAGTTAGCTATCGTTGTCAAGAAATACAAACCTTTCTCATCCTTTGATTCCTGCAGCAATATTCCCATAGTCCGGGGAGATAACTCATCCATTTTTTCTTGTACCGAATCATAAAATAGTTCCTGCCTTTCCGTTTCATCATAAGAAGTCATCGCCTTGGCAAATGCAGTAGAATATTTTACTGCCCCCTTTCCGGATAAATGGTGATAATCCACAAAATCGTCCTTCTCCATAGCCAGCAGTTCCGGGCGGCACAAGTTAAAATCACAGTATTCAATTGCGTTGGTTTTTGCATATTCTTTCATGTATGTATAAAATGTATTATAATTTCCCAATGCCTGCACATAAAAATCAGTAAACGGAGCTGTAACTAACACCAGTTCTATTCCCTCTTCTTTGCAAAGCCCCACTATTTTATTGAGATACCTTAAAGAATATTCTGAAATAATGTTCTCTGCAACGCCCAATTCATCTAAATTCGCTATCATTTTAGGATCACCCACTTCTCCGGGTGTCACATAGGCCCCTTTATAAAAAGCTGATGGAACATTTTCATAATTTATATATTCTGAAGTTCTTTTACCTTTGATCACCCGCTCTATTCTTTTCCAGTCCAGCAAATAATTTCCATAGCGGGCCGATGGCAGAAAACCTTCTATATAATTTTCGCTGCCGGAAGCATTTAATAAAAACTCTATTCGATTCCAATTATTCTTCATATTATCCGTTATACAGTAAATCCATTGCATTTGTAAACTGCCTCTTTGGGCAGGGGTATCCCTATATTGCACATAATACATATCCAAATAAACTTTTTTTATCTGGTTACTCTTTAAAACTTCTTTTAACAAATAGTATGATCCATCGACTTTCTGCACCGGCGTAGCCGCAAGATAAGTATTTTCCCCTAAAATTTCATCTAAAACCCTTGGATCATATCCACAGAACACATGGGATGATCCCAAAAACAAGGTTTCTATTTCTTCCTGCTCATACATTTCATGCATCGCATATCTGACTTCATCCTCCAAGTCATCAATCAGCATATAAGACAATACGCTATTTATCGCAAAAACAGCACCTATGATTATAAAAATTGAACATACTACCTTTATTCCTCTTTTCATTGGTATACCTCTAAAACTGAAAATAAATAAATTGTCTCGCCTCATCGATTTCCGAATGAACTCCCAGATAAATGCAGGAAGCTATGATTCCAATATAAAGCACATAGCGAAACCATATTTCTTGTTTTTTAACCCAGTTTATAATACTGATTCCCTTTTCATGGGCAAAATCAACGATAAAAAGGATTAGCAAACCTACAACCAGCAGGTTTCTGTCTCCATCTCCCAGCACTTCCAAAATACTGGTAAAATCACCCAGTTCCTTTGTCATTTGGCCTAAAATCCCAAAAGCCTCCTGTAAGGAAGAAGTTCTAAAAAAGAACCAGGCAAAATCAACAAATGCAAATGTTAAAATTCCATTTCTCAGATTTGTGCTAAAAGATACATTTTTTTCTTTTTTTAAAGGCAAAAAAAGATTATATAAAACCTGCATAAGGCCATGAAGCGCCCCCCAAATAACAAAGTTCCAGCTTGCACCATGCCATAGACCGCTTACGCAGAAGACGATTAACACGTTTAACTGCTTTCTTAATTTTCCCTTCCGGTTACCTCCTAGGGGTATGTATAAGTAGTCCCTAAACCAACTGGTCAAAGATATATGCCATCTGCTCCAAAAGTCTCTGATATTCGTAGCGAAGTATGGCCTTTTAAAGTTCCGCATCAATCTAATGCCCATAATCTGCGCCACGCCGCATGCGATATTCGTATACCCGTCAAAATCACAATAAAGCTGAAATGCATACAATACTAACGCTGTTGCTATTACCAAAAGCCCATAGTTTTGATAATTTCCATATACTGTATCTACATACAGAGCCAGCCGGTCCGCTATAACAATCTTTTGAAAAAGCCCCCACAGCATTAATAAAATCCCATTCTTAATTCTTTCATAATCCCATAAATTTCTCGTTCCAAGCTCTTCTAATTGGCATAAAATATTCCTTCCCCGTTCAATGGGCCCTGAACCTAATTGAGGAAAGAAAGAGACAAATGCTGCATATTTTATTAAATTATGCTCCGCCTTTTCTCCTCTGTAAACATCTATCACATACCCAATTGCCTGAAAGGTATAATAAGAGATTCCAATGGGCAGCAATAAATTCAGCCTCAGTCCAATTGACCGCCCGCTTCCCGCCATGTTTAAAAGGCCATTGATGCTATCCACAAAAAAGTTAAAATACTTAAATATAAAAAGGACAAAAAAACTTACAATACAACAGCCTGCAATCATCCATTTTTTGTTTTTTCCTTCTTTTTCTTTCTCCAGAAGCCGCCCTGTAATATAGGTGCATAATGTGATAAATGCTAATAGTAATGCGCTCTTTGCATTCCAACACATATAAAAATAGTAATTGCAGGCTAACAACCATACCATCCTTGTTTTTTTGTGTATGAAAAAAAGAAGCAACACTGCTGTAAGAAAAAACACAAAAAAATGTACAGAATCAAAACTCATTTATCTTAGTTCTCCTTTTACTCCGCCCCCAAATGTACCTCATTTTATTTTCTCAATTGCTTTCATCTTTAACTTCATTTCTGCGCAACTTTTTGCGCCTGTTAAATTTGCGGATGCCGCACAGACGCAAACTTGGATAAATACATAAATCCATTTGATTTAGCATAACAGGAAACACAGGCTGCGTCAATCAAAAACCCCGCCGCAAGCAGCAACTTGGCTCACTGCTCACAGGAATAAAATGAGCCCTGCCGCACCTGAAAATTGATTCCCGTGCCGTAAATGGTCAAGTAGGAGCTGAAGGAAATCCTCCCTCATAAAGCGGAAAAAAGCCGCCCATAGTTCTCCATGATTTCCTCCTCATTTCCTGCTATAAAATAGTAATCTATCCATTCTTCATTTTCCCCATGGAAATACGATCCGTAGGCCGGGATATCACAACACATAACCGGGCTTTTTGCTGCCATAACAATGCCATAACCTTTATCCGAAAGGATCAGCGGCAGTTTTCCGGCATTCTCTCCATAAGAAATATATCTCGCAGCGCCCCGCAGCTTTATCCTCTTCTTCCCGTTCGGCCCGATTCCGTAAATATTTTCCCCCTTTGCCCAGTCCAGATAGAGCCACGTCCTCATTTTTATAACCATGCCCCTTTCCAAACCCGTACCGGTTTCCAGCTGGCGGCATTCCCCTTTCCGTTCTGCCAGCAACAATCTTTTTTTATCCCGTGTCATATAGCGTATTGCTCCGCCGGCTTTTTCCACTTGCAGATATAATTCGTCCGTCATAAGTTCTATTGCCTGGGAAGCGTTTTTGTACATCCATGGGCTTTCCGCCTTTTTCAGGGTAATCAACGGATGTTCCCCGGGTCCTATCACCCCTCCTTTGACAAAGGTAACTCTGACTATAGAACTGCATAGCGGGCTCAGGCGCAAAGTGCCATATCGGCTTTGTATATAGATTCCATCCTTCTTCTTTTCTACCCATCGAACCGCCAAATCAATTTTGGCATGCCCTGCGGGGCGCAGTTTCTCCGTGGCCGGCATATCGCCAAAGCCAATAGCGTCTCCCGGTTTCCGCAGCCGTGCATTTATCGTGCTTCTCTGAGACGGTATTTTAGCAGTATCCATCTTCGATGCTGTATCTGTCCTAACCTCTCCTGCCTGGTGCCTCCTGGTAATATAAGGTTTCTTGTCTTCCGGTGTTGCGGCTATGCCGGCCGTTGGCTTTGCCGCTTTATATTTTAAACCTACGGGTATGCCTGGTTTTACTACATGCGGACTTCCTATGCCGGCCTTTCCAGCACTTGCATTTTCTGCCTTCAGGCATGGCGTATCCAGGGTTCGGGATTCAGCGTGCGCTATTACAATATTATCTTTTCCCTCCACTCCCCTCTGTGGCAGCGGGTCCTCTATCAGCCCGGTGAGATTGCCCATATGGAGCACGCATAATTCATGCAATGCCCGGGTGGCCGCCACATAAAGCAGCTTGGCATGCCCATCATCCACCGGATACTCCTCCCTTGTGGGCGCAAAAATAAGCACCGCATCGAATTCCAGCCCCTTCGTATATTCCACCGGCAGCACCATAATCCCGCTGCCAAATGTAGCTTTCTCCAAATCGCTTTCCATCACCTCCACATATTCCGCCAGTTCTGCGGCTGTCCTGACCGCTTCCTGCCCTTCGCGGCAAATCACGGCAATCGTATCCAGCCCCTTTTTCTGCCAAACCTTACAAATTTCGGCCCCTTCCCGCAGCAGGGCCTTCCTATCCGCAAGCCTTTGTATCCGCACCGGGCTTCCATGCCTGATAATCGGCTCCACCGGATAACTGAAAAAACGTCCATGATGCAGAATATTCGTAGCAAAATCCGATATTTCTACCGTATTCCGGTAACTCTTTTTCAGGATTCCAAAGCTGTCCATGGCATCTGTCAGAAGCAGCCCCCTGAGTTCCTCCCAATCATTTAGGCCGTAGCCAAAATGAATATTCTGGGAGACATCCCCCATAACCGTATAAGTGCACCCCCGGACACAGAATTTCAGCGCCCGGTATGCCATCATCCCGAAATCCTGGGCTTCATCAATTACTATATGATGCGCTTCACTGATAACCTCCTTTTCCTTTACACGCGCATAGAGATAGGCCAGTGCCGCCAAATCATAGACATCAAATTCCGTTTCCGGAATCTGCACCCGATACCCTTTTTCACTCTGTTCCCTCAAAAAATCTCCATACATTTCAAATATGGACTGCTTCCATGCCCTGCCGCCGTATCTTCCACGGTAAGCCTTTAAAATGGCCTTTTTCTCCGCTTCGGTATAGCTAATCCCCTTTCCCAAAAACTCCTCCTTTACTTTATTCATCAGCCTTTCATTGAGCATATTGATTTTATTCTGTATAGATACTCCGGGATTTTGTAAAATGTACCTCTCTACCGCATCTTGTTTCATTAAGCAGACGACATTCCTTTTCCCATGCCCTTTTTCACCGCTCTTGCTGACAGCTTTATCACAATCAGGACTATTCGTTGCGGGCGCATCCCTTTCCTCCTTGCTCCTGTCAAATACACCCGGTTTCCCATCCTGATAGCCTTCCACAAACTGATTGGGGTTCAACAATATCGATTCCCTGGGAATTTTCTCCCATTCCAGCCTCCTGCAATACTCCTCTAAGTCCTCAAACCATCCGGACCTACCCTTTAACCCGTTCCCGCTCCTATCCACGCCCTTAATGCGGTATTTCTTTTCATCCCAATCCTCATATAGAAGCCGCACAAAGAGCTGCTCCATGGTCATCTGCTTCACACCATGCACATCCAAGTCCGGCAGCACCCCTGTAATATAATCCAGCAGAATCCGGTTGCTCCCTACGATATAAAAATCCTCCGGCCGGAACTTTTCTGTGTAATTGTACAGAATAAACGAAATCCTGTGCATGGCCACCGTAGTTTTTCCTGAACCCGCCACGCCCTGTACGATAACGTTGTGATACGGCGACTTACGGATAATTTCGTTCTGTTCCTTCTGGATAGTAGCCACGATTTCGCTTAACACAGCTTCCTTGTTCTTCGCCAGATATTTGGTCAGCAATTCATCATTGGCCACCACCTCACTATCAAAATAATCCAAAAGCTTCCCTTCTTCAATCTCATAAGTCCGCTTTAACTCCAAATCTATCTTCATTTCCACGCCGCCTGGCGCACAGTAACTGCATTTGCCCAAATTATTCTCATAATAGGCATTGGCAACCGGAGCACGCCAGTCCACTACCATCCAATGGGTTGTGTCCTTGGCAATACCGCCTTTCCCAATATAAACGGACTCCTCTTTATCCAACGCTTCATCATGAAAAATAATCCTTCCAAAATAAGGCTTGTTCCTGGCCTTTTCATTTCGTTCCAATGCACGCTTCATATGGGTATGCATTGTCACCGTATTATTCAGTATGGTGAACACTTCCATGTCATTATCATGATAGTGAGCCAGCATTTCATCGATATCTTCCTGCATCCTTGCCACTTCCCGCCCATAGTTTTCCACATTGGCATTTGCTATGGATAATGTGCGCCGGAGATAATTTTCTTCCGCCCTTCTATCGGTCCTGTTTTCCTTACTGGTGCTTTCTGTGCTCATATATCGCTCCTTCTCGCGGATTTAGTATCCTGTCCGAACTGTTCTTACCCGCCTTTTAACCATACGTTAATATTATTTTCTATTAGTTAACTTCTGCTCAATTGTAACTTAGCCTAAATTCTGCTATCCTTAATTATGCAAAAGCCAATGCATAACCAGACAGTACAAAAAAACGTGCGGATTCAACAACGCAAAACGTTCCCATAAAACTCCAATCTCATATAGTTACAGAAAGGATATCTATCACAATGCAAATCGGTGCAATTATAAAAGAAAACAGAAAAGCAAAACATATGACCCAGGAGGAAATGGCCAAACGCCTTGGTGTGACCACTCCGGCTGTAAACAAATGGGAAAACGGCAATTCCATGCCGGATATCACCCTTTTAGCCCCTATTGCCCGCCTTTTAGGAATTACATTGGATACCCTGTTATCTTATCAGGAATCAATCACGGACGAAGATGCCCAAAAGCTGATAAACGAAGCCAATGACATGTTCAAAAAAGGCCTGGCCTATGATGACGTTTTCCAATGGGCCAAGAAATGCCTGGAAACTTATCCCAACTGCGAACATCTCACGCTATGGATGGCACTGCTGTTGGATGGGAAACGCCTTTTCAGCAATACCTCCGGTTCTGAAAACTATGACGAATATATCAATGGCTGTTATAAACGTGTCCTTGGCAGCAGCGAAGAGGAAACCCGGACTGCTGCGGCCAATGCATTGTTCTCCTATTATATGAGGAAAGATCAATACGATAAGGCAGAGGAATGCCTTTCCTATTTTTCCATACAAAACCCTGAGCGCAAACTAAAGCAGTCCAGAATTTACATAGCTGCCGAACGTTGGGATGATGCCTGCCGCACATTAGAAGAACTCCTTTTTCAAAATTACAATTTTATAAGCGCCGTCTTCCATCATATTTACCTTATGGCAATGAAAGAGGAAAATTGGAAAAAAGCCCACCTACTGGCGCAAAAGCAAAATGAGTTGGCAAATTTATTCGAAATGGGCGAATACCACGCCATATCGCCCGGATTGGATTTGGCCGTAAATGAGAAGGATGGAGATAAAGTTTTGAAAATCATGGATAAAATGCTGCAGAACCTTGACAGCATATATGCTTTCTCACAATCCAATCTCTACGAGCATATGACCTTTAAAACCCCGGAAAAAGAATATTTGGCAGAATTGCGGGAAAATCTCATCAATAATTTTAAAGATGAGGAATCTTTTGGGTTTTTAGGCACTAACGAGACATGGAACAGGAAATGGGAAGATATCCTGTTAAAAAATGAGCCCGCGAATATTTGAACTTTTCGCGGATTATCAACAGCCCCGCCATCACCCTCTCCTCCCGCCAATCTCACCCCCAGCTTGAATAACAAGTGAAAACAGCCGAGAAAATCAGAAAGAGCGTTTACAGTATTTTGCGGCAAGAACAGCGGGAACAACAGCCACGCAGAAAACAGGATAATGAGTTCCATATATCCCCCCTTAGCAGACGTTACAAAAAAGGATTTCTTGCGTCATTCCTGCCTTTGCTTTCTCCATAAATTTATCGGCTTGTTACTGAAAAAATTATACCATCCCCAACAACGAAAAGCAATTCTCCGATGCGCATCCCCATCCAGAATAAAATCTTTTTCTTTTAAACACTCCTAAACGTTCTCAAATATTTTACCCATGCCGCTTCCCCGTCACATCCCTGGAAACAATCCGGTAAACACAAGTTTTGGAAAGGATTTGCGGCATAAAGTCAAAACTTTTTTCCGCCTTATCCAGATGTTGGAGAATACGGTTTAAGGCATATTTTTTCTCCGTTTCCCCTTCCAGAAACTCCACCTGCCCACTACCCATAATGCTGGCAAAATTCCAGCTATAACTGCAGGAGTTTTCCGGCGTTCCCTTCACAAACTCACTGTCGCAATCCATCTGGAAATATACATTTGGATTTTTCTTTAAAATATCCATTTTTCGGCCTTCACTGGCACTATGTAAATAGAGGATCAAACCATCCTCCAACCGGTCAAAGCCAAAATTAAGTGCCACTACATACGGCTTTTCCCCATCTGTCATTGCCACATGGACCACCTGACACTTCTCCGCGACCGAAAATATATCCTCCAGGTTTTCTATCTCCCTGTCTTTTCTCCTCATTTTGCCCTGCTCCCTTCCCCTTATAAAATGATAGATAATTGCGAAACCGATAAACTTGCTGAACTGTTACGAATATTCTCACAGTTTAGAGTTTCTCAATTGCCTTTTATCAATGATATTATAATGGATTGCATCCATGCGCAAGGAAATCCTCCCATCCATTTTTCGATAATTAGAAATTATTAAGAATTTTTTAAACTTCCTAACGGAAATTCCATGAAGATTTTTTTATGATTTCCCCGTTATACTATACAAATCATATTAGCACAGAAAATGAATGGAGGATAGAAGTAAACTATGAACAAAAAATATATCACATTTACAGTACCCTGTTATAACTCGGCTTCTTACATGAAAAGATGCATCAATTCTCTTCTGGCTGTTAAAGATTATGTGGAAATCCTCATCATAGACGATGGCTCTACCGATGATACGCCTAAAATTGCCGACCAGTATGCCAAGCTTTATCCTGAAACCGTGAAAGCAGTCCACAAAGCCAACGGCGGCCATGGTTCCGGGGTGAATATGGGCCTTTCCCTGGCCTGCGGTCAATACTTTAAAGTAGTGGATTCCGATGATTGGCTGGACACCGCTTCCTTGCAGAAAGTTCTGTTCCGCATCATGCACTGGGAAAAGCAGGGAACATACGCCGACATGATTGTCTCCAATTACGTCTATGACCATCTAAATGAAAACCGTCAGAAATCTATCTCCTACAAAAATGTATTTAAGGAGGAACGGATGCTGACATGGAATGATATCGGTATGTTTTCCCCTTCCCAATACCTGGTTATGCATTCCCTTATTTTCCGTACGGAAGTTTTAAAGAACAGCGGCGTCACCTTGCCGGAACATACCTTCTATGTGGATAACATCTTCGCTTACCGGCCCCTGCCCTATGTGGAAAGCATTTATTATATCAATACCGACTTATATCATTATTTTATTGGCCGGGAAGACCAGTCCGTCAATGAAGAAGTATTGAAACAACGCATTGACCAGCAAATCTATGTGACCAAATTGGTGGCAGAATGTGTGGATTTAAACGAAGTAAAAGAAAAATACCCTAAGCTGGCCAGATATATGACCCGGAATGTATCCATTATGATGGCTATTTCTTCCATCCACCTTTTGCTCATCGGCTCCGAGGATGCCCGGAACAAACGGGCTGCATTATGGAATCACATTAAAAACAGCAACAAAAAATTGTATCATCAGCTACGGTATACAACACTGAGCAGTTTTACCAATCTGCCTGGAAAAACCGGCCGTTTCCTCACTGTAACAGGTTATCGGGCCGCAAGAAAAATTTACCAGTTCAATTGACGTACAGAAACCGAATCACCCTGCTGCCATGCGGGTAGGCTGCCCGTACACATAGGCCACTCCGTTACAAAAACATAGGAGATGATTACAGATGCAAAAAATATATATTGCCCTGGTGGACACCCCCGGTTTGTTTGCTTGGATGATACGCCGGGTTATTAAAATTAATTATATCCATGTAGTGCTTTCCTTAGATGAAGAATTTACGCAAGCCTACAGCATCGGAAGGCGAAACCCTTTTCTCCCGCTTTTTGCCGGATTTGAAAGGGAGGATATTTACCGGATTTACCGGGCCTTTCCCACTGCCCGCTACAAAGTATATACCATTGACTGTACCCAACAGCAAAAGGAAAATATTTTCTTTCAGCTAAGGGAATGTTACCGTCAGCGTTTTCGATATCACTACTGCATCATAGGCCTTTTTTATCTGCTGGCAGGAAAGCCTTTTTATCAAAAGCGCCATTATACCTGTTCTTCCTTTCTTGCCCGGCTATTGGAGGAACATCATGTACTCACTTTTTCGAAACATTTTTCCCTTGTCACCCCCAGGGATTTTTACGAATTGGAAAAACAGGAGGTCATCTTTGAAGGAAGCCTTCGCGAACTGTGCATTCAAATAGATGCACAACGTTTATCCCATTCCTGGATTCATTTTGGAGCAGACAGTACAGGGCAAAACTGCGATAAATACTCCGCTCTGTACTATGGAGGTATTCTTCCATGAAACAAAACGCATCTAAAATTGCAGAATTAGTATTCTTCCTTTTTATTATGCTGTTCACTTTTTACGCTGTTTTCGGAAAAAATGATTTAAAGGATATCCTTTCTTCCATCCGCAGATTAGACCCCTTTTATTTTTTATGCGCTGCCTTTTCTGCTATATTTTTCGTATGTATGGAAGGCTTTATGATTTGGCAGCTGCTTCGGCTTACGGAAAATGGGGTTTCTCTCTTACGCTGCTTTTCCTATTCCTTTATCGGATTCTTTTTTTCCGGAATCACGCCCTCCGCCACCGGCGGACAGCCCGCCCAATTGCTGGCTATGAAAAAGGACGGACTTCCACTGGGCAGCAGTACTTTCTCCCTTATGGCAGTTGCCCTTTTTTATAAACTGATCCTGGCCTTGCTGGGCCTGGGAATCCTTTTCTTCTGGAAAAAAGGGCTGGCCGGTTATTTAGGAAATTATATGGGCTTTTACTATCTTGGCCTTTTCCTGAACAGCCTGCTTGTGCTTCTCCTGTTACTGGTCATGCTTCATGGCAAATGGATGGAAAGGCTGCTTTTGTGCATAGAGGGATTCTGCGTAAAGATACATCTATGCAGGCCCTCTGACAAAAGGAGGGATTCCTTTCACCGCCTTTTGGCGGATTATCAGGAAACCCTCTGTTTTTTGCTAAAAAATAAATCCAAAATTATAATTACAGCCTTCTGTACTTTCCTGCAGCGCTGCAGCCTGTTTTTACTTACATATTTTATTTACCGGGGATTCGGCCTTTCCGGGCATAGCCTTTTAGAGGTTATGGTTTTGCAGGCCGCTGTTTATATCTCCGTAGACATGCTTCCCCTGCCCGGCTCCCAGGGAATTTCCGAAATCATGTATGCTTTCGTGTTTTCTTCCGTTTTTACAAATTTTTTGATTCCCTCCATGTGCGTTACCAGGGGGCTAAGCTTTTATTTTCTGCTGCTGATTGGAGGATGCGTTACGGTTTTTTACCGTTTAAAAATTTCCTATAACCACAAAAGATAAATCAATGTCAAAATTAAACCCGCACAGAACAGCAGCAGCCCATATGATAAACTCCTTCTGATTATCGTACTGTTCTCCTGTATTTCCTCATGTTTCAAAGCAAATTTGTGTTCATATCCATCCTGATGAGGCCTCTTTTTCCAAAAAGTATGATTCATAAACCGCACGAAATGATCCATTTCCATCCCCACCACGTGGGTAAAAAAGGTGCCTTCCTCCAGTTCGTGGGGCAGCTTGCTGTCCTTTAGGATTGTCTTACGTATCAGCACCACCAGGCCATCCGCCGCACTGTCAAAAATCCTGCAAAGGACGCCGAATATCATTGGAAGAATTTTCAAAAGCACTGGACGGTAAACCGCATTTTCCAAATCCCAGTACTTATTCCAGCGGTTTATATATACCATGCCCTCCTCTTCCTTCTTCATCATCCACTTTCTCACCAGAAGAAAATACAATGCTGCGCCGATACCGATGGAAATCAAACCGCCCTCCAGATTTCCCAGGCTGAAATAAGAAACTGTTCCCTCAAACGCCGCCGGGCTCATAAACCCTTCCCCGAAATCAGCGATAAAATCCATCACTTTACCCGGAAAAATCCCCATAACCGGGAAAAGCAACGCGCTTATCGTCAATACGGCGGCGCTGGCCTTATTCATATATCCCTCGCACATGCCATCGAACCGCTCTTGTTCCTTGCTGTCATGATTTCTTTCCAGGAACAAGGCTACATACAGCTTAAGCATGTAAGCCACCGTACAGCCGCCGCTAATCAGGAAAACCCATTCAATGCCCTTCATCGCACCCGCACTAAGAAACCCTGCCTGCAAATGCCCCATATGCAGCGCCTCTATATATTCCACAATGCTTTCATGGATTAACGTTTTGCTTACATACCCGTTCCAAAGGGGAATGCCTGCGATGCCCAGCGCACCCATCAGAAAAATAAAATGCAGCAGCGGTTTTTTCCGCCCAAATCCCCGGATTTCATTTAAATCCAGCTTATGGATATTCATAAATACTACGCCCGCCGCCGAAAATAAAACCAACTTAAATAAAGAGTGATTCACCATATGAAGCAGCGATCCCCTCACCGCCAGACTATTTTCACCCCCCAGCAATCCCTGCATCCCGATTCCTACCAGAATAAACCCGATCTGAGATACGGAAGAACAGGCCAAAGTGCGCTTCAGATTCACCGAAAACAGGGCAAGAACCGCCCCCAGCACCATCGTCATGACTCCTATAAGAAGAAGCAAAGCCCCCCACTTCATATCATATAAAAACATTTTACAGCTTAGCACGAGAATCCCAAAAATCCCCGCCTTCGTCAAAATCCCCGAAAGCAGCGCGCTGGCCGGCGCTGGCGCTACCGGATGAGCCTTGGGCAGCCATATATGGAGCGGGAAAGCACCTGCTTTCGCCCCAAATCCAAATAACAAACAAGCGCCTGCCACATATAAAACTCCCTGGCCGGCCTTATTTTCCCCTCCGGCACCTATCATCTCCCTGCAAACTTCATACAGCCTGTCGATTTCCAGCGTTCCCACCTCATGATCCAGCAGGAAAAGTCCCATCAGCATCACCAGGCCGCCTGCCACTGCCACCGCCAAATAAGTCTCCGCCGCCCGCAGGGACTCCTTCTTCTCATCATGGGCTACCCATACATAAGAGGTAAAGGACATCAACTCAAAAAAGATAAACGTAGTATACAAATCCGCCGACAGGAAAACCCCCATGGTGGCACCCAAAGTAATCAGCAGAAACAAATAGTACCTGTTTCTATTCCTATAATGCCTAAAATACTCCCTGGAAAACACCGTAGAAACCATCCACATAAATGCCGCAATCAACCCATACAAAGCCCGGAATCCATCCAAAGTAAAATGCAGCCCCATCCCGCAAACTCCAAAAACATCACAATAAGACGTATAACCAAACGAATTCGCCGGATTCTTGCTAAGCTGCCAGGCTATATTAGACATCCCAAACACATAAAGCGCCGCCAAAAATTCAAGAACCACTATAATATCAGCTACATAATCTCTCGCCGTTTTGTTTCTGCGTCCAACCAAATAAGTAAATCCGGCTCCTGCCATGGGAAAAAATACAAGCCAGACCAGCATCCCATTTCCGTCCATAACTACCATCCTTTCCCTATATTTATCGCACCATATAGTATCCGCCGGCCACATCCTCGAAGAACTTCACTAACGGCGAAGAAAACAATCCAAAAGCGACAATCGCCACCGCAAACACTCCTAACGGCACCAGCATTTTCCAGCCAGGGTCGGAAAACTCCTTCACCTTATCTTCATCAAAATCCGCCGGCGGAAAGAACGCCCTTACTACAATAGAAAGCATATAAATAGCCGTCAAAAGGGCCGAAACCAACAAACATCCTACCCCGAAATAAGACAGTTCATTCCCGCTCTCCACCGCTGCCCTGGCCAAATTCCATTTACTGATAAAGCCGGCTAATCCCGGCACACCCATCAGCGCCAAAGCGGAAACCGTAAAGATTCCAAACACCCAGGGCATTCTCCGCCCCAGCCCGTCCAGTTCATGGACATAATGCTTTTCCGTCTGGTGCATAATCGCCCCGGCGCAGAAGAAAGAACAAATTTTCATAAATGCATGGAACACCATATGGGTCATCGCCCCCACCATACCAAGAGGCGTCATAATCACTGCCCCGAACAGGATATAGGACAGATTGCTTATGGTAGAATAAGCCAGCCTTCTCTTCAAATGGGTTTCTTTCACCGCCCGGCTGCATCCATATACAATAGTAAACATCACAATAGCCATCACCACATACTGTGCCCAGGTTCCTCTCAGAAAATCCGTTCCAAAACTATAGTAGGTCAATCTCAAAATGGCAAAAGCCCCCGCTTTTACCACCGCCACCGCATGGAGAAGGGCTGTTACCGGCGTAGGAGCCACGCCCGCCTGGGGCAGCCATGAGTTAAATGGGAAGATAGCCGCTTTTACGCCAAATCCCATAAATGCGATGACATAAATCAGCAGCAGCACATTCCCCCTGTCCCCGATTTTCCCTATATCCAATACGCCGCCCAATACAAATTCGGTTGTTGTTCCATAGATAATAATAAATATCATTCCGATAAAGGCAAACGCCGCCCCGCCCAGAGAATAATACAGGTACTTGCGGCTGGCCAGAATCGCTTCCCGGGTAAGGGTATGCATTACTAACGGAACCGTCACCAGGGTAAGCAGTTCATAAAAGAAATACATGGTCAGAATATTATCCGCCAGCGCAATGCCAAGAGTCACCCCATAGGTGATCGTATAAAACATAAAAAATATTTTTTCATGCTTTTCTTTCGTCATATATTCAAAAGCGAACAAAGTGGCCAAAGGCCAAAGGAAAGAAACAAGGCCGGCAAACACCATGCCCATGCCGTCCACCCGGAAGGCAATCTCCAGGTTGCCTGTAAATTTTGCCAGCACAAAGTTTTCCATCGGCCGGTGATACAGCAAAAACCAGACGAGCAAAGTATTAAAAATGACCGCCGTTTCCAAGAAAATTTCCATATACTTCCGCTTCTTAAAAGGAATCACAGGTACCAGCACTCCTGCAAAAACCGGTATCAGAATAACGGCTATCAACATTATCTTACTCATACTCTGCCTCCTTTCCTACAAAATCCCGGCTACGATACCGGAAATATATTCTATCAACGGGTTCGGCCAGATCCCCAGCCCTACCGCCAGGGCAGTAAGCAGCATAACCGGTATCAGCATATAGGGGTCTTCTTTTACTGTGAAAAATCCCTTTTTCTTTTCTATTTCCCCAGAGCGATTATATTCTTGACGTTTATCTTTTTGAAATTGACATTCTTTGTAGTTGTAACCTTCCCCCGGAAAAAAACCTTTCATCACAATCGGCAGCAAATACCCTGCTGTCAGAAGCGCGCTTACTAATAAAACCACCGGCCCCAGCCAGGCAAAAACCCCGGTTCCGGAATCCAGCGCACCGGCGGCCAGATACCATTTGCTGATAAACCCGCTGGTAGGCGGAATCCCAATCAGCGCCAGCGAAGCAAACGCAAAACACCAGATTGTGCCCGGCATTTCTTTCCCAATTCCTGTTAATTCCTCCACCCTGGTCTTGCCGGTCCTATGTATCACCGCACCGGCAGCAAGGAACAGCACGCTCTTAATCAGCGCATGGAACACCAGATGCAGCATAGCGCCCTCCATCGCCGCCGGCTGCAGCAGCGCCAGACCAAACAGTATATAAGACGCCTGGCTCACCGTGGAATACGCCAGCCTTTTTTTCAGCAGCTTCTCCCTATATGCCAGCATAGAGCCCATAAATACCGTAATCAATACAAACACAAGCCAGACTGTCTGCACCCATGTCCCCCTGAGAAACTCCGCCCCGAACATATAATAGACCACCCTTATAACGCCCAGTACACCGGCCTTTACAATTACCGAAGAAAGCACGGCGCTGGCCGGAGCCGGAGCAACCGGATGGGCTGTAGGAAGCCAGGCATGAAGAGGAAACATACCCGATTTCACCCCAAAACCCAGAAGCATCAAAAAGGCAGTTACCAGCAGCAAACCTTCATTCCCTGCAGCCATCCCTTTATCCAGTACGCCCCCCGGCGTAAATGTAAGGGTATTTCCGAAGCGGTTTAGAAAGAACAAGCCAAACAGCACCATATAAGCCCCCAAAAAGGAATAGAACAAATACTTCAAAGAAGCCATAACCGCTTCCCTGCTCCTGGTATGAATCACTAAAGGCATGGAAAATAACGTCATCAATTCATAAAATATATAAAATGTAACCAGATTCCCGGCAAGTCCCAAACCATTTAAAATTCCATATACTATCAGATAAAACCCATAGAACCTTTTTTCCCCATTTCCCTTTTTACTTCCGTGAGATTCCTTGCGGGATTTTTCCCCCGGTTCCCCATTAAATTTTCCATCGGTTTCTTCCTCCGGTTTCATATAGGAAAATGCGAAAAATGCCGCCGGAATCCAAACCACTGACACTACTGCCATAAATAGCAGCCCCAGCCCATCCGGTTTCAAATATACCGGAAGGGAAACCGTCAGCCGGAATAAAATAACATCCTTCCCGTTTACCCGAAACAGGGCATGGACAACAAAAGCCCCTGTGGCCAGCAGGGCCGCTTCTGTAATTCCCAGCAAAACTTTTCTCTTTTTCGGTTCCTTCATCACCAGCAGGAAAAGCCCGGCAATGACGGGAAATAATATCGGAACTAGCATACTATAAATCATTTCTACCTCTTTTCTGCATCTAATCATGGTATTCTAACCGGCAGTTTGCAGCATCCGGCCGCCGCCATTTTAATCCCCATTTCTGCGCTGCTTTTTGCGCATAAGCGACTTTGTGGCAAACAACGCGCAGACACAAATCGCCGTGTGAAAAATCTATTTTTCACACTATAGTCTATGCAAACATCCCAAGCCCCTTTTCTATCAAATCCACAATAGGCTGCGAGCAGATGCCCAGAAATACATTCAGCGCCACAAAACAGAGCAGCACCGCCGCATATATTTTATTCTCGCCCCAGGAAACCGTAGGGTACTCCACATCATCCACCGGGGTATAAATGCGGATTACTGTCTTCATGAAATAAATTGCATTCAGTATAGTACTGATACCCAGCACAATAAGAGTAGGCAGCATTTTCCCTTCGTTCTGCACCGCCGCCTGGGAGAACAGCAGCTTACTGATAAAGCCCGAAAACATAGGTACACCCACCATGGACAGGGAGCCTACGGAAAAAGCCATCCCCGCGCATTTATTCCGATAGCCTGATCCGGTCAGTTCGATAAATTTCCTGCTGCCCCCGGACACATCCGTCAACCCGATTGCCGAAATGAACAGCAAAGATTTCGTTGCCGCATGGGAAAGCACATGGAACACCGATGCAACCATCCCCACCTGAGTTCCCATGCCAATACCCATATAAATATAGCCAATCTGAGCCACCGAGGAAAAGGCTATCATCCTTCGGACATCATTTTCCTTAATAGCGCTTAATGAGCCGAATACCATCCCCATCAGGCCGAAAATGAAAAGCATATTCACAATCTTACTGTCGTGGAATACATCAAATCCTATAACTCTGTAAATAATTTTAAACAGCAAAAATATGTATCCCTTGGATACCAGGCTGGACAAAACGGCGGCCGAAGAAACCGTGGAATACCCATAGGCATCCGGAAGCCAGGCATGAAAGGGGAACAGGGCGCTTTTAATAGCCAGCCCCACCGAAATAATCGCAATCGTCACCAGCAGCGGCGGCCTATAGGCCCCCTCCGCCACTATCCGGCCAATTTCTGCCTGAATATTGGACATCAGCAGATGCCCCGTCAAATCGTACAGCATACAAATCCCTACCAGGAACAGACCCGAACCCAGCAGGCTCATAATCATATAGCGTACCGCCGCTTCGATGGTCCGCCCGTTTTGCCTTATCATAATCAGCCCGCAGGCCGAAATTGTATTAATTTCCACGAAAACATATGCCGTGAATAAGTCATTGGTATAAATCAGCGCCAGCAGAGAGCTTAACATCAAGTCCGTCAGTACATAATAAAGCCCCTGCTTCCCTTCCTCCACTTCCTGCACAAGCTTATGCCTTCCCCCTAACAAGCACAAAAGCATAATTACACAGAAAAACAACGCCAAGCCGGCTTCCAGCACACCGATTCGCAGTTCATTGCCCCAGGGCGCCGGAAACTTCCCCATCACATATACATAATTCCCGGCTCTTACCGTAAACAGCAATACCGCTGCCGATAAAATAATATTTACCGTAAGTACCGCAATATTTAATACCCTGGCAATCTTCTCTTTAAAAGCAGAACTGATAATCCCCGCAAACATGCAGAACATAATAGAGAAGCACGGGAAGTTCTGTACAAATTCCAACTCCATTTGTCCGGACATGCTTTATAATCCCTCCTTTTTTAACTGAAGGGAAATTTCATCCAAATCCAATGTATGATATCTCTGGTACAAACGTATGGTAAGTGACAGCATCAAAGCCGAAACGGATACTGACACCACAATCCCTGTCAGTACAAGGCCGCTGGGAACCGGATTGATATATGCCTCCGCGCTTTGCACCCCATCTGCCACGATCGGCGCTGCCCTGCCCGTAATATACCCCTTTTCCGCCAAAAAGAGGTATACTGCCGTATCCATAATATTCAGCCCGATAATTTTTTTAATTAGATTGCTTTGCAGCATCAGGTTGCCGAACCCAATGACAAACAGCACCATCGCCACCGCCTCACCATAATTATTTAACAGATTAGCCCCCACTTTACAGCCCTCCTCTTCGGAATAATGCATAAAACGCATACATTGTGCATGCCACCTCTAACCCTACGCATATGTTAATAGGGAAAATAATCCCTGCACTGACAATATGTCCCGGAATCCCCAGCGGAATATGATTCTCTATACCGTTGGCTCCTGTCACATAATAATAAATTCCAATCAGCCCATATACACAGAGCGCAGAAATCTTAGCTATTTTATAGACTTTTTCATCAAAGAAGCGCTGTGTGTCCTTAAAGCTGAATGCGCTGGCATACAAAATCATACCTGCCCCTATGGTAGCTCCCCCGGAAAATCCTCCCCCCGGCGACAAATGGCCGTTCAGAATAATATAAATGCCGAAAATAAATATAACCGGAACCAACACCATAGCCGTGCCCTGAAGAATAGCATCGTTTTTCGGTTCAAAACGCCGATCGTTCATCACCTCCTGCTTCTTTAACTCCGCGTCTTCCACCATCAGCATAATCATCACACAGCAGGTAGCGATAAAAAGCACATTTGTCTCTCCAAAAGTATCGAATGCCCGGTAAGTAAGTATCATCCCCGTCACAATATTTACCGCGCCAGTCTCCTGCATACCGCTTTCGATATAACGGCTGGCCACCTCATTATTATCCGGATTGGAAGCATTTCCCGTTGGCGGCAGATAAGACACCGTAAACAGCAGCAGCCCTGCCAGCATAATACAAAAAATCACCGCCATAATTCTATAAAAGCGCCGGAAAAGCAGCAGCCATCTGTTATGTCTCGTATCATAAACCTTATCCATAACCATCTGGCTTTCCCGCATCCTATCCAGAATCGAATCCTCCGCCCTCATATATTCTTTCTGTGGCCTCATCTCCAAATTCCCAATATAAGGATCCTTCTCCCCCGAAAGCCAACGGAAAAAATGGAACGCCTTCGTTTTCCTATACTCCTCTTCCGACTTCATTCTACTCATTTCTTTATCTCCTTCTCCGTTCTATCATGCTTTCCCTTTCATCCTTTGTGCCGCTTTCATCTATCGCATGAATTTTCTTCAATGTGACAAAAAACAACACGCTGGTCACCCCTGCACCTACCGCAGCTTCCGTTATGGCCAAGTCGGGCGATTCCAGGCAAATCCAGATAATAGACATCACAAGGCTATAGGACATGAAAATCAAAATGGAGTTCAGCAGCTTTCTAGAAAAGCTCACCGATATCGCACACACCACTAAAAAACCAAGCAAAATATATTGAAAAACTGTCATTTCATTCACCCTATCCTTTCCGTTTCCGGCTTATCTTTCTTTGACAAAACTACCATTTCCCCGTTTCCGGTCAGTTCCAGTTCCGTTTCACAGTACTTTTTTAACCTCTCATTGGTGGAAACCTCCAGCCTGGCTATCAAATGGGAAGATACCGGCGATGCACACCACAAAAATACGATAATAAGCGCCATTTTCAACGTAGTAAAATTCAGTCCGGAAAATATCATAAGCCCTATCAGGGAAATGCTGATTCCCAAAGTATCCCCCATAGCCGCGGCATGCATACGGTTCAGCACATACCGCAAGTGAAAAATCCCATAGATTTCAATTACAAAAATAACCAGCCCGCATAACAAAACAGCAGTTCCTATAATAAAACGAATCCACTCAAACACTTCCATTCCGTTCACCTCTCTTTGAATGCTGCTTCTCGCTGTATACGCCCATGTACACCTTCGTCAGTACAACCACAGCCAGAAAGCTTATCATCGCATAAATCAGGCAGATATCCACCAGATACCCTTCCTTCAGCATAAGAGCCAGAATGGCTATGATTACCATTACCATAGTTCCCATCATATTGACCGCAACTATCCTGTCCGCAATACTGGGGCCTTTCACGGCCCGTATCAGACATAAAAATATCATCAGGGCCAGGAAAATCAATGCTCCCACATATACTGTCCGGTACGCGGCTTCTAACGCCGTCAGTTCTCCTGTGACTACCATAATTTTTTTACATCCTTTCCAGTTTTTCCAGAAGTTCTACAAATTTGGAATGATTCATCCCCTCTGCCAGTTCCTTATCCAGACAATGCACCACATACTCATCCTCTTCCAACGTAACGGTTATAGTGCCCGGCGTAAGCGTAATAGAGTTAGCCAAAACCACCCTGGCCTGTTTCGTCTTCAAATCCGTTTTGAACCGGACGAGAGCCGGCTCCAAGTCATACCTGGAAGATGTAATCAACTTAATCACAGCGAAATTCGCCTTCACTATCTCCCATATCAACACGCATATATATTGAAAAATACCCAGCCCCCTCTTTCCAAAGGCGATATCCTTATGTATGCTGTAATTCATGAATTTACATATAAAAAGATACATCGCAGCAGATATCACCAGGCCGAATACCGCAATTTCCACCGTAAGTGCACCGTTAAAAACAATCCACACGAAAAAAAATAAGAAAAACATATCAACATCCGCCTCCGCGCATACATAACAAACACCCGCTACGGGTGTTTGCGAGTGCTTTTATAATACTTTCTGCAGTTTACTTTCCAGTTCATCCTTAGACATCGCACCGACGCTCGTTTCCACCGCTTTCCCATCCTTGAAAAGAATAAAAGTGGGAATCGACATCACTCGGTACTGCTGTGCAATCTCCATTTCATCGTCTATGTTGAGCTTGCCAACTTTCACCTTGCCGTCATAGCCCTGCGCCAACCCTTCCACAATAGGTGCCATCATCTTACATGGCCCGCACCAGTCCGCATAAAAATCCACCAGTACAGGCAGTTCCGATTGCAATACTTCCTTCTCAAAATTATCCGTTGTAAATTTGTACTCCATATTCCTGCCTCTCTTTCTCTTCCTTTTTTAGATTATTCAAGTGCCACTCCGAACCGGCTTCCAATTTATCGGCTGTCTCTCGCTATCACATACTTGTAAATAGGATTCCCTAATGAGGAAAATCTCTCCTCATACTCCGTCATTACATTGTCCTGCCCCATTTTGTCATCATGATGCAAATCATAGCTTATCCCCAGCGCCTTCCAGCCCGCCGGCTTAAGTTCTTCCACCGCGAAGCGAAACAAAGCTTCGTTATCGGTCTTAAATTCCAGCCAGCCATCCTTTTTCAGGATTTTATCATATCTGGCAAGGAATTCACGGGAAGGCAGCCGCCTTTTTGCATGCCTGTCCTTTGGCCAGGGATCCGAAAAATTAAGATATATCCTGTCCACCTCTTCCACATCAAATACGGCCTCTATCGTTTCCGCATCCATTCTTACAAAACGCACATTGGGCAAAGGTTTTTCTTCCCTTTCCATTTTCTGCAGTGCCCGCAGCAGCACACTGGAATACTTTTCAATTCCTACATAATTAACGGAAGGATGTATCTTGGCCATATCCATCAGAAACCGGCCTTTCCCCATTCCAATTTCAATGTGTATAGGATTATTATTACCAAAAATCTTCTGCCAATTCCCTTTCTGGTTTTCCGGCTCATGAATCACAAAATCGCTTTCGCCAATCGCTTCCCTCGAACCGGCTATATTCCTTAAACGCATTTTTTTCTTCCCCCTAGCATTTCCATCGTGCTTATTTTACACCATTTACCTTTAAAAAGAAAGGGTCAGCCATGCGATAAATTTTCATAAAAAAAACATATATTTTTTACGAAATTGGTTTGGTTTTCATAAAAAATAGTGTATCATAAAAAGGAATGCTTAATTTTCGGAAAGGTACGGTAATTGATATAATGAAAATATCTCCTTATTTTAATAAATTCAAGAAAAAAACAAAAATCTTAGCGCTTTCTTTATGCCTGTCCATCCCCTTTTTCCTGGGGAACAGTCTGCCCGCCCATGCGTCCACTTTTGAGGAAATACAGGCGGAAATGGAAAGCAGGAAGGCTTTGCCCATCCAGTCCAACGAAATCGAAAACTGGCCGGACGGGCCTGCCGTAGGGGCACAGTCCGCTATTGTGATAGAAGCCAATACAGGGGTTATCCTTTATAGTAAGAACATCCACGAAAAATTATACCCGGCCAGCACTACCAAGATTCTCACCTGCCTTATCGCTACCGAAAACTCTTCCCTGGACGAGATGGTAACCTTCTCCCGGGATGCCGTGTTTTCCATTGAGAAGGGCAGTTCCAATATGGGTATTGATGCGGGGGAAATTTTGCCTATGGAAGAATGCCTTTATGGTATCCTCGTTGTCTCCGCCAATGAAGTGGCCAATGCCGTGGCCGAACATGTAGGGGGCAGCATGGAAGGTTTTGCTGAAATGATGAATCAAAAAGCGGCCGAACTGGGCTGTTTGGATTCCCATTTTGTCAATGCCAATGGACTCCATGATGAAAACCACTATACTTCCGCCTATGACCTCTCTATCATTGCCCGGAGTTTTTTCCAAAACGAGTTGCTTACTAAAATCGCAGGAACGCCAAACCATCATTTTGAGGCTACCCAGACTCAGCCCGATGACTTCATCCTGGCCACCCACAACAAACTGGTGACCGGCGAATATGCTTATGAAGGGCTTATCGGCGGAAAAACCGGATATACCAATGCTGCACGCCAAACCCTGGTTACCTGTGCGGAGCGCAATGGAATGAAACTTATCTGTGTGGTGATGAAGGACGAATCACCCAACCAGTTTACCGACACCATAGATTTGCTCAATTATGGATTTAACAATTTTGAAATTGTAAATGTGGCGGAAAATGAAACCAAGTTCAACATAGATAATGCGGATTTCTTCCAGACAAACAATGATATTTTCGGCAGTTCCAAACCGATTCTTTCTTTAAATAAAGGCAGCTATCTCATCCTTCCCAAAACGGCTGTCTTCAAGGATACTGTCTCCAGCATATCCTATGATGTGGAGGATGAAAATCAGATTGCAAAAATTGATTATACTTATAACGGTATCTATGTAGGAAATGTAACCGTGGATATTGCCACGGATACCGCTTCCCCCTATGACTTCGATTCGCCCATAGAGCCTTTGCCCGAAGACGAAACGGACTCCAATGAAAACATTATTTTCGTAAACATAAAAAAAGTACTCCTGTTCGTCCTTGCGGCCGCCGGAATACTCATCCTGCTCTTTATCGTGAAATCTTTGCTGCAAAACTACAGTTTCGCCAGAAAGCACAACTTTTCTGGAAGGCGCAGCTTCTTTAGGGAACGAAACTACCTCAAAGAACGCCGGCTGATCAAGAAACAGCCTTCCTTTAAGGAACGCCGTTTCTTTAAAGGAAAAAGTTCCTTCCTGCAAGAAAGTTCTTTGCCCAGGACAAATTTTTTTCCCGAGGAAAGTTCTTTATCAGGGCCGGACTTTTCCGGCAGGCGCCGGAGAAATATTTTCCGCAGGTGGCGGGGCAGGCGATGACCCCGCCCCGGAAATCAATTGCACCATTTCCCTGGCCAAATACCTGCCACTTAACACCTTGCCCGCAAGCATAAACTATCCGCGCAATAGCTATTTTCCAATAAGCACTTTCTTCCCACAAAATGCAAAACCATATTTTCTAATCCGCTCCCTTGAAATCCCTTTGCTCTCCAGCACCTCTTCATAACGTTTATTCTCTATCTGCTGTAGTGCTTTCTGTACAGTATCCGCCAATTCCTTTTCTCCCTCTTTCTGCACCTTAAACTCTATAATAATGGCGTCATCCTGCTTCTTTGGCTCCAGCATTACATCATATCTGCCGAATCCGCTTTCGCGGTTTGAAGTAAGCAGATATCTGTCCGCCAAATCTACCAGCAATCCCAGCACAAAGCCATGATAGAACTTTTCAGGTTCTTCCTTCCGCGCGCCTTTTCCTGTATCAAAGCAGCTAAACGTTGCTAATGCCACCCTGTTCATATAGATATTCATTGCATCCACATCATCCAACAGCAAAGCACGGATAAAGTCATTATAATCAGAAAGTGTTGTGCCAAACCAGCCGCGCACCATATTCAGAAACATTCCTTTTACTTCAAAATTAGTTAATTCCAGTTCGTATTCCTGCCTCCATTCCCCGGATTCCGAAATATATGCATTCAATCCTTTCGCCTTCAAATAACCGCTTGCAAGCAAGAGGCTAAAAATTGCCTGCTCATTGCTCCCCAATAAATCATACACAATTTGCTCATCTATTTCTATTCGGATGGAACGTCCGTTTAATAAATCCTCAAAAAGGCTTTTCACATTTCTGCTTCCTTCGCGTACCAGCTTCCCCACAAGGCTATTAGAACTGGTATTGGCCCAATAAGCCCCTACTTTCTTTTTATCCAGAAAATTAATAATAGACCACGGATTATATATATCTGCCCTTTCTCCAAATACAAAGCCATCATACCAATCTTTTATCTGCTGCCTGCTGCCGGAAAGACCATATTCATTCAGCGAGGAAAACACTTCGGCTTCTGTAAAGCCAAAAGAATCCTCATATTTACAAGAAGTTGTTGTAACCACTTCCAAGTTATTTAAATCGGAAAATATAGACTCTTTACTGATACGTGTTATCCCAGTCATAATCGCCCGTTCCAAATAAGGGTTCGTTTTAAAAGCAGAGTTAAACAAGCTTCTTGTAAAATCCGTCAATTCACCCCAATATCCGTTTACATATGCTTCCTGCATAGGAGTATCATACTCATCTAAAAGGAGGAGAACTTTCTTCCCATAATATCTGCCAAGAAAGTCACACAAAGAGCGCAAAGATGCAGCCGCTGTACTATCTGTCATATCGGCAGAGACTTCCCTGTAAAATGCTTTCTCTTTCTCATTCAGCCAGTTCCCATCCAGCAAATAATCATGTCTGTTGAACTGTTCCTCTATGGTCCGGCATATACTTTTTCTCGCTTCCATAAAAGAATTCTCTTTAATCCCTGCAAAGCTTAAAAATACCACTGGATAAGTTCCCTGCAATTGGCGGTATTTTTCCTTCTGCCATATAAAAAGGCCTTCAAACAAACTGCCGCACTCCGCATAATGAAGCGAGAAAAACTTTTCTACCATACTCATAACCAGCGTTTTCCCAAACCTTCTCGGGCGGGCAATCAAGGTGACGCTGTCTCCGCTTTCCCACCATTCCTGGATAAACTTTGTTTTATCTACATAAAAATATCCCTCTTCCCGTATTACCTGAAAATCCTGCTGGCCAATCGCTACCGTCCTTGCCATACCTTGCCACCCCTTATCCCGTGCCTTTATAAGTTTTAGTATAGCCATTCTGCACAATAAAATCAACTAATCCTTTTGTATAAAAGACATGCCCCCTTCCTCTCTCCGTTCGGGAAATATCACAGTAACCACAAACAAATCCGCAATCGTCTCCACCTTAAAGCTTCCCCCGCAGGCTTCCGTAAAGCTTCTGGCAATCGACAGGCCCAGGCCGCTTCCCCCATCGCTTCTGCTCTCATCCCCACGGGTAAACCGTTCCGTAAAGTCCATGCCGGCAGGCAGTTCCTCCCTGGAAGTGTTTTTCACGCTGGCAATGGCTGTTCTCCCGTCTTCCCGCAAAGTGACATATACTCTGGAGCCTTCCAGCGAATACCGCAAGGCATTCTGTATCAAATTTTGGAATACCCGGTAAACACGTTCCCCATCCGCACATATCATCACTGCGTTTTCCGGTATTTCCGTTTTCAGCCTTACCGAACTGTTTTCTATCTGTTCCCCCATATCCGCTATTGTCTGGCGCAGCAGCTTGCCTAAATCCAGTTCTTCCAAATTCACCGGCAGGTTGCCCGAAGCAGCCTTGCTCACCTCAAATACATCCTGTACCATAGATTTTAATCTTTGGGATTTATTTTCCAGAATCAAAATATATTCCTTCACATGCTCCGGCAGCCCTTCTTCCTGTTTGAGCAGTTCCACATAGCTGATGATAGAGGTCAGAGGGGTCTTAATATCATGGGAGACATTGGCTACCAGTTCTACCTTCATCCGTTCGCTCTTCATCTGTTTCTGCACCGCCTCATTCATTCCATTCCTAATATCATTCAGGTTTTCCATAGCCTTCCCCAATCCGGAGCCTTCCCACATCATTTTTTCTTCCCGCAGTTCCCCGTCATGGATGGACTGTATCTGCTCCACCAGATTGTCCACATCTTCTGCCGTTTTCCTGCTGCTTATTACCAATAGCACCGGGCAGCATATCATTACCGCCAAAAGGAAAATCCCTGCCAGTACATCCAATCCAGCAGTAAAAACCCCTCCCTCCAATAGAATTACATAACATAATCCGGCTGCACACATAGCCCACACGAACAGACATACTCCAATGCTGCGTCTGACCATACGCCTGCTGGCAGGAAGTTTCAGCATAGAAGTCCTGCACAGGCCGATTACTTTCCCCGTAAGGCTGGTTCTCCAGCCCTTTTTATTATATCGGCGGTCATTGACAAATATCCAGATTATAAATATCCCTACAAGCCAGCCGGCATATAACAGCATATAACGTTTGGGCACATAAACATACCCATCCCTTATGTCATAAAAGTAGCTTCTCCCCATCCAATGTAACTCATGGATAAAAACCATCAAAGATATCCAAAACCCAAAAAGTACTATTAGCAGTGGAATAATCTTGATTTCGTACCAGATTTTTCCGGTAAACCTGCTTATAGCCGCATTTATTTCCCACCTCTCCTTACGGAAAAGATATCCCAGAAGAAGCATGGCCACCGCAAATATCGTGCTGGAAATCCACCTTAAATATGCTGCTTTTTCACGTTTGATACCCTCCTGCAGTTCATACCACTGATTATTGTTGTAAGAAATCCTGTTGGAATCCTTCTCATAGCCATTCCTGATAAAAATACCCGGCATCCTGGCCGCAGCAATATAGACCCGAGAATCTTTTATTACTTCATCCGCCTCAAAATTCTTATACCCGGGAACGTACCACTGGCTCTCCTCCCTGTAAAAACCATCCCCATATACATCGATTTCAAACCCGTCTTTCCACATCCGTACTTTTTCCCCGTCAAAATACAATAAATAATTGTATCCTTCCGGCATAACAAAACTTTTCCCCTCTATCTCATAACGGTATTCTGTAGAGCCTTCGTCCAACCCTAAATTTTCTTCATTGGTATATAGAATCTCCCCTGATTTTTCTACACGGTACAATATATTTCTATTTCCCTTAAGAGCTTTATGATAGCCCTCCGCCCTCTTTTTATCCATATAAAAGCCATACTCATCATTATAGCGGTAGTAGTAATTATCATGAAAACCGTAATAGTCCTTATAATAGTCCTCATAATAATCTTCGTAGTAGTCTTCGTCATATTCGTCCCAGTCATATTCGTCCCATACTTCATACTCCATATCCCAGTCGGAACCTTCTGAATCTATACCCTCTGTCCGTTCCAAAGATTCCGTTTCATAGGCATATGTTCCTTCCTTAATGCGGCCTTCTATTTCCTCTTCAGCAGATTCCGCCTTCGTCTCCTCTGGTTTTCCAGACGTATCTCCATTATCCGCTGATATTTTACCCTCGTTTTCATCCTCCTCTGCTATGGACATGGACAAAAAGATATCCAGATAATCGGATATACTCTCCCGGAATCCCCCCATGTTCTGATAATCCTCTTCCAACACACCCCTGGCCCTTTCCAAAAAATTATCATAGCAGGAAATTTCACAAAAAAGCACCACCAAATTCATACCCAACATAACTGCCCCTGCAAACAGGGAGATGAAACCTATCAATGCCCTACTTTTTTTCAATTTTGTATCCAATGCCCCACACCACCTTTAAATATTCCGGTTCTTTCGGATTGTACTCAATTTTTTCCCTTATTCTCCGGATATGAACCATAACTGTATTTTCTGCTGCATAAGCGTCTTCATTCCATACGCGCCGGTAAATTTCTTCCGCCGGGAAAACCCTGCCCAGATTGCACATAAGCAAATCCACAATTTTCGTTTCTGTGGCTGTCAGCCTTACCGGCTCACCATCCGTATACAGAACCCGCTCTTCTTTGTTATAACAAAGCTTTCCATTTACCACATTGGCAGTGGAGACGGATGTATGGATATCCCCCAGGCTCGTGTACCGGCGAAGATGGCTTTTGACTCTGGCCACCAGTTCTGCCGGATTATACGGTTTTGCCACATAGTCATCCGCCCCCATAGACAGGCCCAGTATTTTGTCCGTATCTTCGCTTTTCGCACTCAGGACAATAATCGGGATATTCTTTATTTCCCGGATTTTCATCACCGCCGACAGGCCGTCCAGTTTTGGCATCATCACATCCATAATAATAAGCTGTACCTGCTGTGCCACCATTTCCAACGCCTGCATCCCGTCATACGCCTTCAAAACCTTATACCCTTCTTTTTCCAGCAACAACGCAATCGCCCTGACAATCTCCCTGTCATCGTCCACTACCAATACGCATTCTTTCATAATAAATTCCTTTCTCCGCTTAAGCTTGCTTTTATTTTATAGAGGATTTCTTACAGCCTCGTTAACCTATTTCTTACAAAATATTTAAGATTGTCTCATTTTACAGCATTCTCATTTTTATTTCAATTTATAGAACCTTATAAACTATACCGTAAACTTTTGTTGATATTAATTGAAGTTTACGGTATAATATCATTACAAAGCTACAAAATATCTTTTAACATATGTATGCGGCTAAATATTAGCATTGCAAAAGCTAATTTTCGCTCGCTGTCACAAATCCTCAGACAGGGAAGGAGCATTACGGCTAAAATGATTAAACGAGAATTATACATGAAAAAAATACGTCCTTTTATGAATCAGGATATCATAAAAGTTCTAACCGGAATAAGGCGATGTGGGAAATCAGTCATGCTGGAATTAATCAAACAGGAGTTTTTTGCGCAGGGCATACAGGAATCCCAATGCCTGACTGCCAACTTCGAGTCGAAAATGATTGCCTGGGTTGGCTCTGTGGATGCAGCCTATCAGCATATCACAGAATTTGCACATGCAAATAGAGAGGATAAAATATATCTCCTTTTTGATGAAATACAAGAACTTCCCGGCTGGGAAAAGTTAGTGAATGCCTGTATGATTGATTTTAATGCGGATATTTACATCACAGGCTCAAATGCCAAATTGTTGTCCGGAGAATTGGCAACCTATCTGGCAGGAAGATATGTCGAGATAAATATATACCCTTTTTCCTTTCAGGAAGTTATGCTAATCGAAAAAGATAAGCCCGCCAAAGACGTTTTCCAGTCCTATCTTATCAAAGGGGGGATGCCATTTTTATACCAATTCCCCTCGGACGAATATAGCACAAAACAATACTTACAGGATATTTATCATTCCATAATTCTAAAAGATATTGCTGAAAGAAATAAAATCCGCGATTTGGAACTGCTGCAGCGTATCCTGCTTTATTTCCTTTCCAATATGGGCCATACTTTTTCAGCAGCAAATATTGTGAAATACTTAAAAAATGAAAAGCGTACATTATCCAACGAAACAATCTACAACTATATAAATTATGCCACTTCAGCCTGCCTGATTCATCTATCCCCCCGGGAAGATGTGATGGGGAAGAAACTCCTTCAATTTCAGGAAAAAATATATTTGACAGACCATGGCATGCGGGAAGCAATCTACGGAAATAATCTCAGAGATATACAGCAGACCCTGGAAAATATTGTGTATATGGAACTGCTTCGCCGGGGATATCAAGTATTCATTGGAAAGTGCGGCGAGTGGGAAGTTGATTTCGTTGCCATTAACGCCGCCGACCGGCTATATATACAAGTAACCTATTTATTGGCCAGCAAGGAAACAATAGAACGGGAATTTTTACCCTTGGAAAAAATCCCCGATAACTATCCTAAATATGTAATATCTATGGATGAAATAGACTTTAGCAAAAACGGTATTCGCCATAAAAATATTACAGACTGGCTCTTAAACCCAATGCCACTGTATGGCTAATCACATGCAGCAACTCACCAGCCTTCCATTAGAAGCTCATTGCCCCCGGAAATAAAATCTATCATCCGGCAGCTTCCCTCCTACGGATTTGGGATTCTGTTCCATTAACACCTGTAGATATCCCGACAGTTTTTCCTTCATTTCCTCCCCATCTATAAAAACTATCTTGCAGTAGGGCAGGGCTTCCTTGGCCACGGCCGCCGGAACTATATCATATTTTTCAATTAATCCGGCCGCCTCATCTATATTTCCATTGACATAATCCACCGATTCCCTGTAAGATCTCATGAACTTTTCCACAACTTCCGGATTCCCCTCTACGAATTCTTTCCTGGCCACGATTACCCCGGTAATCATAGCGCCGGAATTTTCTTCTCCTTCCTGAAGCATATCCCATTGCTCCGTTAAATCGAGGGCAACGCGGATGCTATCGTTTTTCATCCGCGCTGCAGCAACGAACGGCTGAGGCAGCAAAGCGGCTGCCCCTTGCGCCTGTCCGCTCAATAACGATGCCACACATTCCGAATGTTCCGATTTCCATTCCACCGTCACATCCTTTTCCCTGTCCATTCCACTGGCTTCAAGAATATAATTCAGAGCATACTCCGGAGTTGCCCCTTTCCCGCCGGCATAAATTGTCTTCCCTTTCAGGTCGCCCACCGACTGTATGGAACCATCCGTATCCACTATGTATAAAACCCCCAGGGTATTAATCGCCAATACCTGAATCCGGCCCTCTGTGTTATTGTAAAGCACGGAAGCAATGTTCGCCGGAACTGCCGCAATATCCACCTCACCCTGCACCAGCTTCGGCGTCACTTCATCGATGGAAGCGTAGATTGCAAAATTATAAGGCATACTGTCTTCCTCCATCATCTGCACCATCCCCATGGCCGTAGGGCCTTTCAGCGCGGCAACCCTTACCTCCTCCATTTCTTCTTTTTTCCCGCATCCTCCAAGCAAGAATGCCAGCAAAAGAAGAGAAAGCGCAGCGACAGATTTCTCTCCAATCCTTTTCATAAACTTTTTCATAATCTTCCTCATGCCTTTCTTATCCATTTGCTCTATTGTGAAATCACAACGTAACAATTCAGTCCATAAACTGTTACATCACAAATCATCCCAATCCCTTTTCAACTTGCACTCCACAGCCGACTTTATCAGACTGACCGTGCCATCCACCCCGAATTCGCTGCTGTCGATCAGCATGTCCTTTCCTTCCTTCTGGTCCCAGTTGTTATCCGTGAAGTATTCGTAATAGTTCCGCCTCGTCTTATCCATATGTTTGATGGCCCGTTCGGCCTCATCTTTTGTAAAATTGTACCGCTTCATTACCGTTTCCAGGCGGAGGCTGTACGGCGCATAGATAAATACTTTCAATACTTCGTGCCTGTTCCTCAGGACATAGTCCGCCCCTCTTCCTACAAACACACAGGATTCCTCGCTCTTCACAATAGAGCGGATAATTTCCGCCTGGGCTCTGTAAATTTTATCGTTAGGGTTCTCCTGTACAAAATCAAGCCCTGCCCTGAATTTCAGGATTCTTCCTACCAGCTTTTCATCGGCATTCCCTACGGTCTTCCAGTCCAGGCCGCTTTCCTTTGCCGCCATTTCAATCAAATTCCTGTCATAAAACTTAATCCCCAGTTCCCTTGCCAGGTTCTCTCCGATTAACCGCCCGTTGCTTCCAAAGCTTCTTCCGATTGTCACCACTATCTGTCTGTTCATTCTTCCCCCATTTCTGCGCTGCTTTTGTGACCCGGCCCTGCCGGGGCTTTGCGCATTGCAAGTTTGCGGATGCAGCGCCGACACAAACCTGTTCCCTCCATTTCCCTTTGTCATCTTTCGCAATCTCCCCCGCAACAATCAAATACCCAGCTGCAAGCAACGGAGTATCAAACTTGCAGCACTGCCAAACAGCGGGGGATTCGGCCCTCGCGGCAGTCTTGCCCGCGGGAATAACATGTAAAATCCTTACTTATAATATAACATTTCGAATATGGGCACGCAACCATTTATATTACATGCCGCAGTCATATAATAAGACAACAGCGGCGCTGGCATGCTGCCTGCCAACGCCGCTACCTGCTAAATTTTACAAATAGATGACATTTCTTAATCACCGCAAAGAAATGTACCCTTCCAGTTCATCCCTGATTTCGCCTGCCGTCATAGTTTCGGCCTGCCATAAAGCGCTGTTGCTTCCTGTCGGATAGATGAGGAAATTATCTTTCCGATCCTTATCTACCACAAAGAGGAGTGTATACTCCAAGTCCTCACCGGACTTCATTTCCCGATAAAAGAAATGGTTACGGTTATCTTTCTGCGTATTCACCGCCTTATCAAAATAAACCGCACTGTCATTCATTTGCAGAAAATAATTTTCTTCCGGCACCGCTTCATAAAAATCTTCCGCCCAAGTCAGAATGCCCTCCGCATTCGTCGTCACATACTGCAGCGTAAAATCCATAGGAAAATCCGAATCCGTATCATCATAGCAATGCACCCTTACATCCACCCGGAGAATTTCCTGTTCAGCCCGAGTCTCCTCCAAAAGTTCTCCATTTTTATCATAGTGCATCCTTGCATAAGGGCGTAAGCTGCCATCCCCATTCAGCCAGCCGTCAAACCTTTCGAATTCAAAGAAGTCCTCTTTCGCAAAACCTTCAATGCTATTTAAAAATTCATAATTTGTGATTGTATAGCTGCATGTCTTATCATAGTTATATATTTCCTCTCCTATGCCCGCTATTTTCCCTTCCGGTATACCTAATGCCATGAGGGCATCCCAATTCTTCTGGCCTTCCAATGCATAAAGCGCGGCCTCGCTTTCCTTCTGCTCCCTGAGCGCCTTTTCCTCTTCTGTTTCAAAATGGCCTTCCCCGGTTCTTTCCACTGTCAGGGAATCCGCGAATTTCAGAAGTTCATTTTTCTCAACCTTATAACCGGCTATTATATTCAGCACATATCCTTCACTTTCATTAAACAGGAAAATATACGTATGGGATTGATATTTTTTTGCTTCCTGAAAAGTAATAATGTCAGCCGGCATCCCGCTCAATTCGGTATGTTCTACCTTTTCTACCCCATTTACCGTAATTTCGTTATTGATTTTTTCCAATTCCGCCATAGTATAAATGGGCATGATAGTAATCCACTTATCATCCGCAGAACGATATTGGCCATGACTGTCATCCGCAAACCCTTGCGGCAGATATCCTGGCGTCACCTTATATTCACCCGGCACCAGATCATAATTCAGCTGGAATTCATATGTGATATTGCTGCCCTCCCGATGTTCTATTTTCTGGAAATAAGTAACCGCTGCATAAACAGCAGAAGGTATCAAAATAACCAGCACCAGCACCGCCGCAGCGCCTATCCAATTCTTATATGTCCGATTCCCTCTTTTCATTTGCCGTATCTCCCCCTTCCTGCCTTTCACTTGCTTTATCTCCCCTTTTCGGATTTGTTCATAGGCTGCCTGCAATCTGTCTTCCACAACCTGGGGAATCATCTCTTCTCTATTTTTTTTCATATTCTTCCTCCTCGTACCTGCTGGTTGTCCATTTCATTGCGCAGTGCCTCACGTCCGCGTTTCAGGCGGCTTAACACAGTATTTTCCTTCATATTCATATAAGCTGCAATTTCCTTCGCCTTCATCCCATAAACATAATATAAAGTAAAAATACTACGGTCCTGCTCCCCCAAAGGTTCTACTAATTCCTGGAATTCCAGCATCTCTCCCCGGGAATTCTTACCCGCCTCTTCCGGCATTTCCTCTACCGGAACATATCGCTTTTGTTTTCTGAGAATGTCTTTACAATTGTTAATCAAAATACGAATCATCCATGTTTTGAAATAGGCATTTTGTTTTAGGGAGCCAATTCTTTCATAGCATTTTAACACCGTCTCTGCCATAGCATCCGCCACATCCTCCTGGCTGTACAAAAAGCCTCTGGCAACTTTATACATGCTCTGCTTGTTTGCTTCCATCAATGCTATGAAGGCTTCGGCATCACCCTTTTTTGCCTTTTTTACAAGAAGTTCCACTTGTTTTATCTCCTTTTGCCATATAATGTTTTTTCTACTTTTTATCAATTATCTACTTTACTTTTCATTTTGCATCATCATTTATGGTCTTAGTGTGAAAATAGATTTTTCATACGACGATTTGTGTCTGCGCATTGCTTGCCACAAAATCGCTTATGCGCAAAAGCAGCGCAGAAATGAGGATTTTTATGTGAAAATATCCGGATTTTTTCACCTCTGCTTATTAGACATATAATCACATAAAAAAATTGCATGAAAACAGCGAAACCTAAAACGGATGAAATAAGATATGGCTATGAATCATGTTTATGGAAAATATTTTGGCGGAAGGAGATGAGCATATATGAATACGAAGGGCATAGCAAAGCCAATTACAGATGCCCTCAGCGGTACATCACATAATCTCTCATTTCCCTAAGGAATCCCGCCGCTTCCAACGCTTCCTTTCCCTTTTCCGAATACTCTTTCACCACAATACGTTTTACCCCCGGAAAAATTTTCCCGCGTTTATATGCATCTGCAAATGCTTTGATGCAGCCCGCACATACATCATCGTCCTCCTCCAGCAAACGCAATGTCTTGCCTTGGCGTTCCATTGTGGCCACAGGTATTCCTCCCAGGCATGCCACTGCATTGCCAGGTATATTTAAAAAGCTTCTCCCTTCCTTATGGGGCAGCACTTTTCCCCAGCACTGGGCCGGGTCTGCCGCATTTATCCACATTAACTTTTCCTCCGGCCTCTGCAGGCTCCTCGTAACGGACGCATAGTCTTTTCCCCGGATAAACTGTGCGCCGGACATGCCTTCCACAAAATACCCCCGCCGCGCCTGCCCGGTATATTCCCATATGCGCAAGACGGATAAAGCCTCCTGCCATGAGAGGCCGCAGGCCGCCGCCGTTTCCTTGCTTACAATCAGGAAGCGGTCAAAACAGTGCTCCAGCTTTTCCTCCGTCTTTTTTTCTTTTAACGGCCTTACCACATCCCACCGCCCGGCGCGCAATGCTTTTACCCGCATGTTGACCCGCTGCCTGGCCGAAGCTTTTTTCGTCTTTTCCTTATCCTGCCACTGCCTTACCGGAATGAAGCTGTCCGCGTATACCAAGCCTTTTTCCAACAGGGAAAGCAAAGTATCAAAAGGCGATTCATCCTGAAGCAGTCCGTTTAAAGACTGCAGAAAGCTGGCCCCCCTCTTTAAAAGGGCTTCATAAATAATCCGTTCCTTTTCCGTCAGTTTCTTTTCCTCTTGGTTTTCGCCCAAATCCTTTTCCCAATCAATATCTTCCTGCGCATCGAAACGTAACTCGCCTTTCGCTTCCATATGCCAAAACAATTCTCCTTCCGCCAGGAAAGCATCCAGCATCGTTTCCCTGTAATTTTTCACCCGAACGGGCAGCAAGATATTTTCCCAGCAGGAAACGGGAAAGGACAGGCCTGCATACAGCTTTAATGTTTCCCGCAAAAATTCTTCGCCGGGAACGCCTGACTCCACCCGGGAAAGCAGCAGCGCTGCGTAGGCTTCCCCCGGGCATGTTCCCATCTCCTCCCTGCGTTTTTTCAGCGTCCTTATCCTGGCACGGCGATACAGCATCCCATGATAATACTTATCCTCCTGCTTCACCGCCTCTTCCCTGCAGCACAGTTCTTCCAGGATTTTCTCCGCCATATCCGCCGGCCATCCGTAACGTTCTGCCACCTGAACGGCATCCGCGCCGCCCCTGTAACGCAGCATACGCCTTACAATGTGAAGCCGCTCCTCCCTATAAGAGCCTTCTTCTCCTGCTTCCCCATTTTCCCCGGAATGTATCTTTCCGCTGCCCTGTACTTCTTCCGCTCCCAACGCCACCGCATACTCTTCCTCCTGCTCCGCAGCAATCCATAACCCTTGCTCCAAATAGACAGCCCGCCCTTCCCGCGCCAGCCTATCCAGCCACTCCGGAGGGATATCCAGTTCACCGGCTGCCAAATCCCCTTCCGTCATCAGCAAGGAATGCAATTGCTTTTCGTCCTCCGGCAGCTTATCCCTTTCCTGTATTCCTATCAGTTCCCGGCTGTCCGGACGAAGCAGTTCTTCTTCCGGTATATTTTTTCCGGCCGTTCCGTACAACAATTGATTGTTTCTTGTGCGGCGCAGACCTTTTCCACGCCTTAACTCCTCTTCCACCGCGTTATGAATCCCCCGGGGAGTAGGCGCATAATCATACATTACTGCCGCCTCCTGCCCCCATTGCAGCGGCAAAGACATAGGCGATGGGGTTTCGCTGTAAACTTCCCTTACCGTTATCCGCCCGGAACGGATATCGTTCAAAAGTTCTTTCACCCCTTCCCCATCCCAAAGTTCCTGCATGCATTCCCGCCTCGTTTCCCTAATCAGAGGGTGTTCCTTCTTTCTCACCACCTGTTCCAGCAGTTCTGCGCTCCTTAACCGCTGCATCCAAAGAGGCTGACGGCCGTTTTTTCTCACGCCCATCATCAGTGCCCGGCCGCTGTTATAACGGAAAGCCATATTAAAAAGCGGGGTGGCCGGAAGCATGATTTCCAGCTGCCTGATGCATTCTTCCGGATCTATCCGCTGCAAAATCCCCTCCGGCAATGCCCCATCCCCATAGGAATATAAAAGAAATCCGTCCTCTTCATCCACATTCCCAACTTCTTCCCCCAATAGTTCCCCGGCTTCTTTTGCCGCCAGAAGGGAAAGCGGCGCATTGATTCGCTTTCCGAAAACCGAATGCACCATCAGCTGATAATTACCCGATGAATCCTTAAAGTGTTCCACGATTATCGTCCTGTCATCCGGCAGTCCGCCTACCGCCTTTATCTGCCGCTCCAGATAACCGGATGCCAGTTTCACCGCCGCTTCGTCCAACCCTAAGTTCTGCAGGGCTTCAGGAAGTTTCTTATCCTCATAGGCTTCCTGTAAGGTGCGGAAAATCCGCCCAAAAGCCTCTCCTGTCCGTTTGCCCCTTCCCTTCAATTCCCCTTTCCAAAAAGGCAGCCTGGCGCCCTCCGTCTGCGCCTGGGTCACGGTCACCATATCCCGGCTGATATTCACTATTCTCCATGCGAAGGAACCAAGAATAAAACGATCCCCCTTCTGAGACTCATAGACAAATTCTTCATCCATTTCCCCCAGTTTGATTCCATCCTCCGTCTTTACCGAATAAAGGCCCTTATCCGGGATAGTTCCCCCTGCGGAAATGGCTAACATCCTGCTGTAGCCGTCCCCCTCCACCCTTTCATGGATTCTGTCATATAATACTCTGGGGCGCGCCGGAACATCCCGCTCATGCTCATAATCCCCGGCCAGCATTTCCAGCACCGATTTCACATCTGCCTTCGTTATATTCCTAAAAGGCCATGCCCTGGGAAGGATATCCATCACCTCATCCAATTCATAGCTTTTAAATGCTGCCATGGACACCAAATGCTGAGCCAGCACATCCAGGCATTCAGAAGGCGGATTCAAATGTTCCACCCCGCCTTCCCTGGCCAGCTGCGCCGTCATTCCGCAGGAAACACATTCTGCCGCTGTCCTGGGGAATAAATACATTACGCTCACCCGGCCCGGATTGTGTCCGGCACGGCCCAGCCGCTGCATCGTGCCGGAAACCGTACGGGGGCATCCCACCTGCAATACCTGGTCAATTTCCCCAACATCAATCCCTAATTCCATGGAGGAAGTAGCACACAACAGCCTAAGCTTCCCATCCCGCAGCGACAGTTCCGTTTCCATCCTCTGCTCCTTGGACAGGCTGCCATGATGCACTCTAGCAAAACCTTCCCCTCCCAGGATATTCACATAATATGCCAGCTTTTCGGCATATCTTCTCCCCTCCACAAAGGCAATCACACTGCGGCTTCCCTGGCAATATTTATACACCAACGAACCCAATTCTTCCCATATCGGGTCTTTCCTGCCCCCCTTCGAAGCATCCGCATAGGGGCTGAGAATATCCAGCCGGACCTTTTTCGTCATCTTAGGGGCGGCAATAAAAACCTTTTCCGGCGCCAGATATTCCGCCGCCCTTTCCAAAGGTTCTATGGTTGCCGACAGGCCGATGCGCTGCAGGGGCTGCCCGCACAGCTTGTCCAGCCGTGCCAGGGAAAGCATCAAATGGGCTCCTCTTTTCGTATCAATCAGGGCATGCAGTTCGTCCAAAATTACCGCCTTTGCCGTGGCCAGTACATTTTGCCCGGTTTTGCTGGTGAGCATCAGATATAGGGATTCCGGCGTTATAATCAAAATATGGGGCGGATGCTTTATCATCCGCTGCCTGTCTCGCTGAGCAGTATCCCCGGTACGTATTCCTACTTGAATATGCTCTTCCATCCCTATCCCCGCCAACGGGCGCCTTAAGTTTTCCCTGATATCCGCCGCCAGGGATTTTAACGGAGACACATATATTAGTTGTAATTCCTGTTTCAACGTGCCTTCCCTTACCTGCTTCCCCAGCCGGTCAATAAAGACAAGAAAGGCCGAAAGGGTCTTCCCCGTTCCCGTGGGGGCGGACACTAATACATGTTTTTCTTCTGCGATGAATGGCCAGGCCTCCTTCTGCACCGGCGTGGGTTCCCCCAGCTTTTCTTCAAACCACCGCTGTACTTCTGCCTCAAACAGCTGCAATACATCTTCCATATCCATCCCCATTTCTTCACGGCTTTTGTGAATTGGCTTTGCTAAGGTTTTTTGAATGATGAAGTTTGCGGACGCCGTGCAAACACAAACTTTGTATCGAAAATTTATCCGCTTTATTTTATCTTACTTACCCCTTTACGTAAAGCGGACTTACGGCAAGTGCAAAGTCCTGGGCTGAACTGTTACGGATTTTATCCTATCTCATAAACAGTTCCGCCAGTTTAAGCTTCCCTTTCGTATAAGGCTGATAGCGTACCGGAAGGTCAAACCATGTCTTCTTGTCCACAATACTCCGATAATGGGTAAACGCTTCAAAACCTGCTTTTCCATGATAGCTTCCCATACCGCTCTCCCCTACGCCTCCAAAGGGCATTTCGCTGGTTGCCAGATGAATCACCGTATCATTGATACAGCCTCCCCCAAAACGGCATCGGGATAGCATCTGCCTTTTCACCAGGGGATTCTCTGTAAAGCAATACAAGGCTAAGGGGCGAGGCCTGTCCTCTATCATTTTCCAGGCATCATTTATATTTTTATATGTCAATATCGGAAGCAGCGGGCCGAAGATTTCCTCCCGCATCACTGCATCTTCCCAATCCACATCAACCATCACCGTAGGCTCTATCCGGCATGCCTTGGCATCGCATCTGCCGCCAAAAACAATTTTTTCAGGCATTATCAGCGATAATAAACGTTGGCAGTGCTTCTCATTTACAATTTTCCCATAATTTTTATTTTCCAGAGGCCGGCTGCCAAACTGCCTTTTTATCTCTTTTATAATAGAAGAGACTAATTCATCCCTGATGCTTTCATCGCACAAAATATAATCCGGAGCCACGCAAGTCTGCCCGCAGTTGATAAACTTGCCGAAAACTATCCTCCTGGCCGCCAGCGGGATATTGCAGCTCTTCTCCACTACGCAAGGGCTTTTTCCCCCTAATTCCAGAGTGACCGGGGTCAAATATTTACTGGCATGCCGCAATACCTCTTTCCCCACCACGGGGCTTCCGGTAAAGAAAATCTTATCGAAACGCTGCCGCAAAAGCGCCTGGTTCTCCTGCCTTCCGCCCGTAACCACGCATACATATTTCCGGGGAAAGCACTCTTCCAACAGCCGTTTTACGGCCAGGGAGGATTCCGGGGCATAGGCGCTTGGCTTTAAAATAACCGTATTCCCAGCCGCCAAAGCATCCACAAGAGGTTCCAGCGTTAACAAGATAGGGTAGTTCCATGGACTCATAATCAGCACATTTCCATAAGGACAGGGGCTTTGAAAGCTTTTGGCCGCAAACTGAGCCAGGGGTGTTTTCACCAGCCTGTTTTCCATCAGTTTCTTTAAATTTTTCTCCATCCAGCCAATTTCCGATAACGTCAGCCCCAATTCGCACATATAGCTTTCCGCCCGGCTCTTTCCCAAATCGGAATATAAGGCCTGACATAACATTTTATCATTCTTCTTAATCGCTGCCTTTAGTTTCCCCAGCGCCTGTAGGCGAAATTGCAATGGCAGCGTTCCACCGGTGGAAAAATATTCTTTTTGCTGCCGTAAAATGTATTCTATTTTTTGTCCTGTCATAGGGATTCCTTTCCTTTTCAGCCTCTGTTCATTGGCTGTCCTGCTGCTGATATTATTATAGTTTTGTTCGCTTTATTTTATCTTATTTATGCATTTAGGTAAAGTATTCCTGAGGAATCACAGAAAATCAATTTTCAGATGTGCCAGAGCGGGCAGCATGTTTGCTTGCAGTGTTCTGCCCACACAGGATTCGGTTTTAAAGCTATTATATGAACCGCCTTCAGATGCCCTGCTCCGCCTTTGAAGAAATCTCCAGCCCTCCCGGCCAAATGCTAAAGCCTCAAAAACTGATGGAAATCGAACGTTCCATCCGCACCGATATTCAGTTCCGGGAAGGGGAGAACGCGCTTTTGTACACTCATCAATGGTTTGCTGAATGCAGAAAACTTCACCGGAAAGCGGAAGACACCAAATATGATTTGATTATCCTCTATGCCAGCATTAAATATACACTCTTTGATATGTACGGCCTAAAACTGAAACGGATAAAATCAGGCATTGAAGTTCACGAAATTTTACGCATTACCGATGTGGATGAACTGGAAAACTGGTTCTGCACCTGGCTTCTCTATACACTGGATAACTTCGATCTGACACGCTCCAATACAGGTTTCCAGCTCCAGGAAGTCCTCCAATTCATTACCAACCACATCATGGATGACCTTTCCTTAAACGTTATTGCCAGCTACTTTTATGTAAACCCCTCCTATTTCAGCACTCTATTCAAGAGGGAAACCGGACAGACCTACATCTCCTACATCACCCGCCTGAAAATGGACAAGGCGGCCGAACTTCTGGCCGCCAACTGCAAAGTCTATGAAACTGCCCACATGCTGGGATACGAAGATGTACGCCATTTCCGCAACACCTTTAAGAAATACCATGGCATATCCCCCTCCCAGGTCAAGGCCCCCGCTGCGGAATAGACTCCTATAGCCTATATCCTGGGCAGGTTATTAACCGCATGGGGGCCCTTCTTTTCCCATTTCACCTCCCGCACTGTTCCCATCTGGCTAACCAGCACCAGAGGTACATGCATCGTTTTCCTGTTCTTATTTTCCTCAAAGATAAACTCTGCCACAAACCGGTAAATAGGCTTAAGCGGGCCTTCCGCACAAACCTGGAATTCCACTTCTTTAATGCCCGCCCCCATATGGGCCATCGTCAAAAACACGGAAACCTCATTCTGGGGCATAACTATGCATCCATCCCTGCTATACAAATAAACGTTTACCCTATCGGCAGTCAAAGACTTGGATGTGTTGGATAAAACTAATTTTATCTTTTTCGGCTCTCCCTGCGTAATGACCGGTTCCCCGCAATAATCCACCCTTACATTTAAATAGGGAAATTCATACCGGATATTTTTCATTTCATCATAAAGATTCTGGAAATAAGGCTTCGCATACCAACTATTTTCTTCGCCCTCCCCCTCTTCTTCCTTTTCCGCAAGCCCAAGTTCCTTCCAGGCCAGTTCCTTCTGCTTAAACACCCTTTCCGTAAATTCTTCTACCGTAGCCGGAATCCTCCCCGCCATCCGGAACGGGTCAATACTATATGTAACAATACCTGACCCAATGGGCTCCGTCCATTTCTTTTCAGAAAAGTCTACGCCATACATAATGCCGAACAAAGAAGCAATCGTACCTGCCGTACAGTCCGTATCTTCCCCGAAATGCACCGCTTCCGGAATATAAGAAAGCCCGATTTCTATCAGCTTTCGGATATCTTTTATATAAAAGGCAGCACTTTCCATCACCGCAATAAAAATTTCCGCATAAACCCCTTCCCCATCGCCATGGTCTATAATAGCATCTTCAAAAGCATATTCCGCCGCCTTTTCCGGTTTCCCAGGAAACAGGCATGCCCATATTTCCGCACGGATATAAGATCCGCAGCTGTCTTTGAAATCATTATTAAAAGAACCAGTCACCGGCGGTTGAAACCCAGTCCTCAGATTTGTCTTCGCCACCCCGTATTCCGCATGGGTGAAAATCATAAATTCATTGAAATATTCCCCCATCGTCTTGGCATCTATATGAATCCCCTTATCTTCCAACGCTAACAGCCATAAAATCTGAATATCCAAATCGTCATTGGGGAGAGGTTTTCCGTCCAAATCATGGGTATAATAGGTGACCTGATTCCGGGGAACTTTCCTCCGTACTTTCTTCCGCAGCGCTGTCGTCCTTGGATGCAGCATCGCCGGAATTGCCCGAAGCCGTATCACCGCAGGCCGTCAAAGACAGTACCATCATCCCGGCCAAAAATAACGCAATAACTTTTTTCATATGCAAATTTTCTCCTTCCTTTTCCCAAACGCCGCTATATCACGGCATATTAATATAGATTAAGATATGAATGCATTCAACTTATAAATAAATTATAGTATGGGCATTATAAGAAGCAAAGTACATAAATTTTGGTAAAAATAGGTGGTTTTTTTTAGTTTTATAATATATCACCTTATTTTCTGCCTTTGGTGTGAAAAATTTTTCTATAAAAAAGAATTGGCCCGGCGGCCAATTCCAAAGAATGCTTCGCATTCTTTCTTGGCGACTTACAACGCTGTGGCGTAATTTCCTATAATGTAAAAAAGAATTGGCCCGGCGGCCAATTCCAAAGAATGCTTCGCATTCTTTCTTGGCGACTTACAACATTGTGGCATAATTTCCTATAATGTAAAAAAACACCTAAAAACTATCAAGAATTTTCAGGTGTTCTTTATGTGCTTTATTTTTTCCCCTCTTTCCTTTAGGGCATTCATTTCTTCTTCCGAGATAAGTTTCAACGTTTTTACCGCATATATCTTATCATCTTCGGATTTCTTGACTCTTATCTTCGCCTTCATATAGCCATGAACATCGCAGCAACCCACACTATAGTAATGTTTGCTGTTCGGCGTAAACCATCGAATTTTACGCTTGATATTTTTTCTGCAGATGTAGCATTTGACGCTCATGATTTCCCTGTCGGACAGAAGTTCCAGCTTGTCATCGAATTCCCGCGTAATGTGCTTCATGTAATTGTCAAACACAATGCGTATTTCCTCTTTTTTGGACTTAGGGGCCGAAAATACGTCAAAGGAGTAGTTAATCAAGACCGGCTTATCTATTTTCGCCAGGACTTTTGCCGTATAATAGGCATCGCTAAAGGCCCTGTGAAACGGGATATCCTTTTCTATCTGCAGAAAATCAACCGCATGTTCCAATGCCCTTCTCGTTTTTCTATCCTCAAACCCTATGCTGAATAATTTCTGCACATCATAAAATTTAATCGGGCCGTCTGCCAATGGTTCCATATAATAGAATTTCATATTCCTCTGAAGTTCTGTCAAATCCAGAGGACCCCATGTGCAGAAAATATAGTCCTCCCCGCACCAGTCCAAAAACTCCTTCATAACCAAGGGAAAAGCTTTTCCCGTTTCCAATTCTTCCATTTTTATGTGAATCAGGTTTCTTGTGACTTCATGTAATTCCCGGTATACCTGAGGTCTAATGAAGCGTTGGAATTTGTCTTCCAGACGGAATTCTTCGTCCAGTTTTACAGCACCGATTTCTATAATTTCAAAAGGGATTTCCTTTGTTTCCTTTTCCAGGCCGGTTTTGCTCTGGTTCCATTCCAGGTCGAATACGATGTAATGCATGTGGGAGACCTCCTTTCCGGCTTTAACAGGTTCTCCTATACCTCTTTATGCCTGATTTTTACTGATTTTATAAAAACACAATTTCATTCCCCAAAGCCTCTGCCTCCCAATGGTCATGGGTCACTAGTATTATGGTCCTCATTTTATTCTTTTCTTTAATATAATCTATTATCTTTTTTTTGCTTTCGTTGTCAAGCCCTGTAAACGGCTCGTCCAGGAGCAGGATATCATAGGGGGCAAGGAGAGCCCGGACTATGGCAACCCGGCGTTTCATTCCCCCTGAAAGTTCTTTGACGGGGTGTTTTTCGTTTCCTTTCAGGCCGACTTCTTCCAGTTCATGGTAAATTTGAGTTTCTTTTATTTCTTTGCCGCATACTAAGCGTATATTGGAAAGGGCATTCAGGGTCGGGCATAGTCTGTCTTCCTGGAAAACCATGCTTATTCTTTTATTTTCCAGGCCTTCAATATATCCTTTATCAGGGGTTTCCAGGCCCGCCAGTATTTTTAATAATGTGGTTTTCCCTTTTCCTGATGGAGCCATGACGGAAAGGGAGGTTCCTTCCTTAATTCGCAGGGAAAAATCTCTCAGCACTTCTTTGTTCCCGAATTTCTTGGAAAGGCGGTTGATTACGATATCCATACTTTACTCCATTTCTGTAACTTTATCCACAATAAATAAAAAAAATTTTTCAAAACATATACTCATAAGGATAATTGTGAGTGTCCATGCGAATAAGTCCGGCGTTTGGAGGTATATTTTTGCTTCATAAAGTTTTTCCCCGACAGAGCCGGAGGGTATGCCGATGACTTCTGCCGCAATGCCCGCTTTCCAACATAGGCCTAAGGCTACCGAACAGGCAGCACGGAAATGGGGCATCACTTCCGGCATATAAATATATCGAAAACGCCTGCTGCCGGAAACACGGAAGACTTTCGCCATTTCCAGAAGTTCTTTGTCGGTATTCTCTATTCCATACAGGACATTGGTGTAGATAACCGGCAGTACTATCAAAAAGGAAATAGCAAAGGAAAGGTTTCTGGAGGGCACCCACAGAAGAATCAATATAATAAAGGACGCCACCGGGGCAGCCTTCACTGCCGCCATAACCGGAGCCGCCATTTCTTTTATCCATGGAAAAAACGAGCCGGCCCAGGCCAGTAACGTTCCGGCTATAAGGGCACAGAAGAAGCCGCCTATTATGCGGATAAAGGAAAAGAAAACCGCTTTCACAAACTCCACGCTCGCCGCTAATTGGAAGAATCTGGACAATACAGTGACAGGAGATACCAGAAGTATCTCCTGTCCGATGAAACGGGCTGCGGCTTCCCAAATGATAAGCCACAGCAATACCGCCCAAATTTTTACTTTATTTTTTGTAATACCGCCTGTATCCTTGTTATCTTTGGATTTTCCAGGCATGAAAGATTTTCTCCTAAAAAACATCGGCCGCCTCGCGTTTATATTCTATGGACATACATCCTAGGCTTTTTCCTTTTCTTGGGGCATATCTATCAAACGAATTATTTGGTATGCCATATGATTCACCTTTTCCTATTCGTTCAAAATATTTTGTACTGCGCTCCATTCGATGACTGGCGTATTTTTCTGGGTTGCCGTGGATGTCTGTTTCTTTTTACTGCTTACTTTTATCACATTCAAAAGCAGGATTCCTATTGCCAATACGAAACAAATGCCTGCTGCGGCAATTGCAATTGTCAGGCTGTTCTCCACATCCGCAAAGAAATAGCAGCCTGCACCAAGTATAATGCCCAGTATCACACAAACAATTGGCGTGGAAAACATATCGTTTTTCAAGCCGCTAACCGCCCAGGATTGGGGTTTGTGGCAATGGGGGCATTCATCTTTAAAGGCCTTCACATATATATTTTTCCCAGTGGCATTCTGATGTGCCTCTTTTACCGCGCTCACCAGGTTCTCATGAGCCATTTTTCCCAGCTTCTGCTCTCTCTTTTCATCCAGATTCTTAAAATTACTGTTAATAGTCGCTTCCATACCTGAAATAGTGGCTGTCAACGGGCCGCTTTCTTTCATACACTGTTCGCAGCGGAAAGAATATGGAACTTTAATAGATTCTGTTTTTCTGTGTTTGTAATATGTACCCATTTCTACTCTCCTCCTATATAGCGGATGCCTCCTGAAACTATAAAACTTCAAGCCGCATCAGATAGCACTATTTTATCATAGCTTATATTAGCTGGCAATATGCTTCACTCTTCCAAGTCAGCGTTATAATTCGTTTATGCTCTCTGCTATTTCCATTTTGTGCATACGCTTTGAGGGGGCATAAACCGCAGCGGTTACCATTGCCAAAACAAGCAGAATGATTTCTTTCCCTTTTTCCCTCTTTTATCAATCGGCATTTCCGCGTTCTTTTGTATTAGCCGCATATATTAGTTTTTATATATCGCAACTATATCATGTATTCTGCGCTTCATTTTTTCACGGACATGTAACGGCTCTAAACATTCGCATTTATCTCCAAAGCTTAAAAGTATATCGTAATGGTACTCGTTATCTATAAACGGGAAATTTACAATATAATATTCATTCCCATCTGGCGGCCGCCTTTCGGTTGTGATTGTTGCCATACTGTTGTCAGTAATTACATGGTACAATATAAATGAAAGTAAGTCAATCAAATACCCCGCTGCAAGCATGCCACTTGGCTCGTTGCCCGCGGGAATAAAACGAGGAAGACGGAGGAAATTTATGTTTACGATCTATGTTTATGTTCTTGATACTTTAGCGGACTGGGAGTTGGGGCATGTTATTTCGGAGCTTAATTCTGGCCGGTTTTTCAAAAAAGATGCGAAGCGCATATCGCTCAAAACGGTGGGCTTTACTAAGGAACCAATCCATACAATGGGCGGCCTGACAATCATGCCTGATTGCTTAATTGATGATATTGCTGTGAGCGAAACAAGCGTGCTGCTTTTACCCGGCGCAAATACATGGAATGACTCAAAACATGAAGCTATCCTTGAAAAAGCAAGGGAGTTTCTATCTTTAGGCGCTGCGGTGTGTGCGATTTGCGGCGCAACAGCTGCTCTTGCAGACTTTGGGCTATTGAATAACCGTTCCCATACCAGCAATGGGGCCGGATTTCTTGAAATGGTTTCTCCTCACTATAAAGGGCAAAGCTTTTATATAGATAAACCGTCAGTAGCGGACAGCAACCTGATTACTGCAGGTTCCACAGGGGCTTTGCTCTGGGCAAAACAAATTATCGAACATTTAGGCGTCTTTGAAGCGAATACTCTGGAAGCGTGGTACAGCTATTTCAGTACCGGTAAACCTGAATATTTCTTTGCCCTCATGCAGACTTTGCCGTCCGGCAATGGAACGTGATATATCACAAACAATATCCAAAAACAATGAGACCACTGGCTGCCAGCAGAATATGTCCGTTCCCGGCAATACCGGAGATTGCTGCGTTATTTGCATTCATTTTTCATGGCAAAGTACCCAATGAGAACCGTCCACACATAAGCGCATGTCTTAGGAATCATCAACATCCCGATCATGGGAATGGTATCCGCCCACAGCACCACCGGGATGTAGAAACCAAAGCTCAGCACAATGGTCAGCCACATCCAGCGAAATGCCCGATCCCCATGCACTTTGGCTCTGCGATAGAACAGCACGATCACCAGAAGGCCCAGCAGCGCAAAAGGAATATTACGGTAGATGCCCCAGGAAAGAGGTGATTCGGCGCTGAGCCATTGGTTCTGAGGCAGCATGCACAGAACAATGCGCACACCGGCCAGACCATACACGGCGGCAGTCCAGCCACTTTGCCCCTTAATCTGATACCGCTGCCGCCACACGTAGTAGAGCAGCACATAAAAAACTGTCATGGTGACCGAAGTGATCCACTTCCCAAGCCCCAAGGAAATGGTGTAGTTTTCCAGGCCAGTGGTGCAAAGAGCGATAGCTCGGGGAACCAGGTGGAATGAGTCGCCCGCTCCCAGCACCACCGCCATCCAGCCAAACAGCCGGAACTGGCGCTCTCCCTTACTTCCCCTTATCATCAGGATACCGATGGTAATAACGGCAATCAGATAAGCAGCGTCAAACAGTGTTTCTACGATTGCTTGCATAGTTTATTCTCCTTTATGCCCAGTTTTATTTTTCTAAAAACTCTTATTTCCTCCGCCACACCCCAAACAGACTTTTCTTGTAATGTTTCAGTGCCTCCGCCGCAGGCCCATAGTTTCCTGCCCCTTTCAGATACTCCACGCCTTTTCCAATGTCCTCCCGCACACCGATTCCCTCAGCATACATCATTCCCAGTCCATAACTTTTATAGGGCGAATTTTTGTTTCTCTCCAGAAACGCTTTTCCCTTCTCCGGGTTCTGCAGACAGCCGTATCCCAATAGATAGCAGATCCCCAGCAAATCATATTTGAAATATTCCGGCTCCTCATCCTTCTCTAGCCATTGAACCGCCCGCGCATAGTCCACAGCCGTACCCCAGCCGTGGAAATACATGACCCCCAGCTGGCGGCATGCGTAACTGTCGTTGCCATGGCCGGCGGTTTTTTCGTAACACTGGAGCGCATAGGATAGATTCCGCTCCACTGCCTTGCCGTCCCAATAAATATCCCCTATAATATGCCAGCTCCACAAATGTCCTGCCTCCGCCGCCTTCAGCGCCCAGGGGAGGGCTTCTTTGTGCTTTTCCTCTGTGTATGCCAGGTGATTGGCGTAGGCGTACATCCACTCCGGATAACCCATCTCCGCGCCCTGGCGCATAATTGGCACCGCCTTTTCCGGCTCCGGCTGAATGTAATCTCCCCGGCCATACTGGTAATAATGGCAGTAATTCCGTCCCGCCAGGATCATTCCCCCGGAAAATGCCTTTTCAAACCAAGGGATACTCTGTTCCATTGCCTGCCGTTTCCAGGCATTCCAGGCCTTCTTATTTGCAAATTCGCTTTCCTTGCGATCCTCAATCTCTATAATGTCCAGAAAATAATAGGTGTTCCCGATCATGTACTGACAGAATGCACAGCCGTTTTTCGCTTTCTCATAGATTACCTCCCATGCCTCTTTTATGTTGCCAAAAGGCATGAACTCCCGCATCTCCGGTGTCAGCATATCCATACGGAGCGCCCCCAGAACCGCAGCGGCACTGCCCAGGGAGATTGCCTGACGGAGCATGGCATAGGCTGCCGCCTCATTTTCCTCAAAGGGGTGATATTCCCAGCTATAACAGGAGCCGGAAAAGCAACGGGAGAGAAAATAGCAGGCATCCCCATCGTCTTCCTTTGCCGCAAGCAATAATGCATCCGCTGCCGCCTTTGCCTTTTCGTTGTCACAACAATAATAAAGATCCTCAATGGCCTTATCCACCACATCGTTAAAATACTTTTCCATACTTTTGCCCCTTCTTTTTAAAATACCTCCTGAACAGCTTGCCCGCACTTAATCCCCTCTGACAAAACTATAATATATGAAATTATATCATTGTCTGTTGAAATCCACAACCAGGATGGTTATATTACCGCTTCGTTCTTTGTCACATCTGCACATTCGTATGCTGAACTGATATTCATATCTTTCAAAAAATCATGACTTTTGGAGTACCCTCATTTATTCTACAGCCTCAATCGATTCCACAATGCTCATTCTGCTAATCTTTTTTAAAGGAATACAGGTTGCCAGAATACATGCCCCGATGGAAAGAAGCGATGCACAGGCAATGGGAACTACAGGAACTGCTGTCAGCCGAATGGTGTCCGTCGCCCCGGCCTCCACAAATACCGTACCCAGATATCCGGCGATGCTTCCAATTACCGCTGCATTCCTGCCATAATAAAATCCTTCCCACAAGAACACCCGGAACAGACTTCCCACACTCATACCCATAGCACGCTGTATCCCGATCTCCGTGATCCGGGTATGGATATTGGTGTAGACCGTATTGATAATGTTCAGGATTCCTATGAGGCCGATAAACAGAATCAGTCCCCAGGCCAGCAGCCGAATCTGGGCTTCGCTTTCCTCAAACTGACGGTCCGTCTGTTCATAGGATACTGTAACTGTCCCCGGTATCCGCCTGCCAAGCGCTTCCAGCGCCTGATCAAAAGCGATTCGGTCGGCGCCTTCCTTCAATTCCGGACGCAGTTCCGCATAGGTGTCCATTCCTGTAAGGCCGGAGTAAATCCGGTCACTGACCAGAACCTGAACGCCATTTATAAATCCACTGTTGCCCACACTGAAATAGCCATCATAGCCGCTCATGGACAGCAGTACCGGCAGCTTTTTCCCGGATACGGTAATCTCGCTTCCTTCCTCCACATGGGTCGTGCCAAAGGCTACCCCATCGATTTCCATGGGGATGGGATTGCGTACTACGCACCCTTCTCCTGCTTTCAGCATATCAAGCTGCCCTTTCGTCAGCCTGGAAGCGAATTTATGATCCATCCAGCAGTCATTAAACCCAAAGATCTGAAAAGATTCGCTAACCCCCAGCATAATATCAGTTTCAATCCCTATGGGCCGGTTCTTTTCATCCAAGTCATAGAGGGAAAACTGCTGCGCCGCCACATAATCCACATCTTCTTCCAATTCCAGCGCTTTCAGTTCCTCCGGTGAGATACCTTCGTACTGATTGACGATGGAATAATCCCCCAGGTGTTCTGATAACGAGCCGGATACACTAAGCAGAGACAGAAAACTCTGCAGCGTGATAAAGACGGTAATGCTCATGACCAAGGACAAGACGGTTACTGCTGTCCGCCCCTTGCTGCGGCTTAGATTCAGTTTGGCATAATACCGTTCAAAATTCCGAATCTTTTTGATGTTCCGATTCCTGCGCTTTACCCTCACGCCGATTCCTGACATGGCTGTGACCGGAGGCACTCTGGCCGCAAACAGAGCCACCGGAGCTGCCGCCAGAAACATAAATACCAGAGTTACAAAGGCACTGATCAACAGATATCCCCATTTTCCTGTACTGTTGGCATCTATCAAAGCCTGAAGCTGTTCCCTGCTTCCTGCCAGAAACATCTCCGGTGAAAGCTGGTTTAATGCCGCGGTCAGAATTCCCTTCGCGGAAAGGCAGCCAAAAAGCAGGCCAAGGGGAATCCCTGCCATGCACAGCAGCAATACCTCTGCAGCAACCACACAATACAGCTGTGTTTTCTCCGCACCAAGGGCTCTGAGCGTGCCGTACTGCCCTAGCCGCCTGGAAACAGCGATTTTCATAATATTATAAACCACCAGCCCGGCCGCCAACAGAATCAGGGCAGTGACCAATACCCCCACAAACGCCAGCCAGGAAAAACCGGCATCATCCACGGCCAGCTCCGAATCAGCCGCTTCCGAATCATAAGAAATGCCAAGGGCATTCAAAAGAGGGATATTATAAAGAGTATCCAGTTCATGTATTTCCAGCCTTTCGCAGAGTTCATCCATCACAGCCTGAAAGTTTCTTCTCTCTTCTGTACGGATATCCATATTATAATAAAGATACTCCGGCGGAAGAACCTCCTCTGCCGTTCCCTGCCCCGCAAGCCCCAGGATATGGCCTCCGGTATAATTCAGAAAATTACTCTCCGTAATCCCTACCAAAGTAAACTCCGCCGTATATTCATAGGCATCTACTATGATTCCATGGCGCAGAGCCTTCGAGAAAGAAAGTCTTATTTTATCCCCTATTTTCCCATCAAATCCCAGAAACTGCAAAGCATCTTCCGGCAAGGCCAGTTCCATGGGATCTTTGGGCAGCCTTCCTTCCGCAAGACGGGAATATGTGGGTCTCGTGGCTATCCCACCGTTCCAATATTCCACCAGATCCAAAGAAAGCTGGTCATTCAGTTTTTGATCTCCCAGCGAAACAAAGCGTCCTGCATAAGACAAGCGGGGATCATCTTCCAGTATCTGTGCCTTTTCTTCCGTAAGCTGTACAAAGGTTGCGTAACGGTTCCCGCCGATAGCAACTGCCTGCTGCTGGCGCATGGCAGAGAGGACACCTACGGACTGTCCTGCCGCAGTGGTCATCATAGCAGACAAAATCACCGCAATCAAAATTAGAAAGGAAGTCAGTTTCTGTGAACGTACTTCCTTAAGAGCCAGTGCACGATAACTTTTCATCTTAAGCTCCATTTCTGCGCAGCTTTTTGCGCCAATACACCGTCTACAATGGAAAACTGCCGGTTTGCCATTCCGGCCACACGGCTGTCGTGAGTAATGATAACTATTGTTTTTCCCATTTTCTCATGTACTTTTCCTAGTATTTCCATCACTTCCCCTCCGCTTTTACTATCCAGGTTTCCCGTTGGCTCATCGGCGAAAATTACGTCCGGCTGTGTAATCAGCGCGCGGGCGATGGCCACCCTCTGCTGCTGCCCCCCGGAAAGTTCATGGGGCAGATGGGTCAGTCTGCCGCCGATTCCAAGCAGTTTTGACAATTGTTCCAAATACGCCTCATCCGGCTGCCTTTTGTCAAGGAGCAGGGGCATCAAAATATTTTCCCGCGCGGTCAGAACCGGAAGCAGATGAAACTGCTGAAATACAAAACCAATGCTTCTGCGGCGCAGTGCAGACCGTTCTCTATCAGAAAGGCTGTAAATGTCCTTATCATCATAAGTCAAACGGCCGGAAGTCGGCTGATCCAATCCGGATAACAGATGGAGCAGGGTGCTTTTCCCACTTCCTGATGGACCTGTAATCGAAATAAAGTCGCCCGGCATAATCTGAAGCGAAACCCGGTCCAGCGCTGTTACAAGGCTTTCCCCTTCCCCATAAATCTTTGAAAGTTCTTTTGCTTCAATCTTCATAAAAATACACTCTCCTTATCATTATTCAGCATCCACATAAACAATAACTGCCAAATTGATGCTGTTATGCTGTAAGGAAAGTGTAACGGGTAAATCTCAAAAAACGCTCAAAGTTTTTATTTTATCTCAAAGAATACTGTGGCCGCTGCACCACCTGCCGGTCTGTTCTCCAGGCAGAGTTTTCCTCCGTGTTTCAGGCACAGCAGACTGCTGCTGTAAAGCCCCATCCCAAAATGTTCAGCATTCTCCTCCATTTTCCCAAAGGGCTTTGGCCCGCCCTTTACCAGTTCAGGAGGAAAGCCGGGACCGTCATCTGCAACCGTAAGGCACAGTATATGCTCGGCCAGCGTCAAATCAATCTCCAGTTTCCTGCAAGCAAAACGCCCTGCATTTCCGATCAGATTTTCTGCCACCGTCAAAAATATCCCATGGTCCATCCTGACCATGCCAAAATCCGGCACAGACAGTATAAGATGAAGTCCGGGCGCAAGCATGCGTGCAGTTTCTTCCAGTTCTTCCCGAAGGACAAAGACATCCGTATCACAAAGCCTCACCTGTATCTGTTCCAGCCTCTGTACGCTGCTCATGGCCTCCACATACTGTTCCACCCGCATCACATAGCGTTCCATCCTCTCCAGCGTATGTTCATCCGCCTTTCCGCTTTTCATCAGCTTTATACTTCCCTTCAGGACGGTGACCGGATTGCGCAGGTCGTGGGCAAAGGCCGCATTAAGCCTTTTTCGTTCCTCTGCCTGCTGCCACAGTTCCCCATTCGTTCTTAAAAGTTCTTCCCGCATTATCTCAAATGCGGCACAAAGTTTTCCCAGTTCATCCTCTGATGCCTCCGGCATGGAAAAATCCAGGTCATGATTTTGAATACGTTCGGTTCCCATTTTAAGAATCTCAATAGGGGCTTTTAATTTCAAACGATAAAAAAGAATTCCGGCAACGCCCAAGCCTCCGGCCGGAAGCAGAACCGCGGAAAACAGACGTATACCGTCCAGAAGTTCCAGCATCCGCTGCTCGTTCCGGTCAGGATCGTCCAGTTTCGTAACCACGCCGTCAGAATCAATGGCCAAACCTCCCTGGGGATACCGATCCGCAATCCTTCCGCAGAGCAGATACACTCCCAATGTCAGCAAAAGCGCAGTTGCCAGACACAGGACGGACATCAGAAAAAAACACCGTTTCAACCCCATATTTTTCAGCCGTTCCATCGGTATCCGCACCCCCAGACAGTTTCGATATAAGCAGTAGACGTATGGGCCGCCAGCTTTGCCCGGATTTTCCGGATATGTTCCATGACCACATCGCTGCTGCCCTCCCCATCAATCCCCCATATGCTTTCATAAATATGCTCCCGGTCAAACACCTGCCCTGCATGCAGGGAAAGCAGTTCCAGGATATCAAACTCCCGCCTGGAAAATATCACCAATTCCCCGTTTACCGTCACGGTACGGGCCGTATAGTCGATGGCAAGTTCTCCAAAAAACTTAACGGCAGAAATGTTCTGCCGCCTTTCTTCCCTCCGCAGATGGGCGGCAACTCTTGCACCCAGTTCATCCAGATCAAAGGGCTTTACAATATAGTCATCCCCGCCTGCCTGAAACCCCACAATCTGATCTGCGGATTCTATACGGGCTGTCAGAAAAAGAATCGGACAGCCCACATGGTTTCGTATGTTTCGGCAGACGGAAAGGCCGTCCATGCCGGGCATATTGATATCCAGCAGAATCAGGTCCGGACGCATTTCCGCTTTTTGAATCGCTTCTTTCCCATTATAAGCAGTCAGAACATCATACTCTTCTGAAAAATAACTTCTCATCATATCCACAATTCCATGCTCATCATCCACGATCAATAATTTCCTTTTCATGCTTATCCCCATTTCTGCGCATCTTTTTGCACTTGTCAATTTGAAGAAGATACAGATTCGCTAATATCCCAGGAAATGTTCAGGCCGGTAATTTCCCGAAACGGCATATAAAATGGACGTGGCCGTTCCGAAGCCCCCGGTATTCATACCCTTCTATCTTAACTTAACGGAACTATTATTTCAAGGCTGTGTCCTACCGGGAAAGGCTTATATCTGTCTTTTTTGCTGCCTGGACATAAGCAGGTAAATCGAAAGCCAAACGACACAATGCAGCGAAAGAATCGCTATGTCTTTGCCTGCGGCGGCCATACTGCCATTTGCCAGATCCATAATTCCCTCAAAGGTGGCACTGGACGGAATCAGGTAGCAGATATATAAAACAACTTCGTTTCCTTCCGCCACCAGATATTTCAGCAGCGGAATTGCCATAAACAAGATCATAATGATTTTGATGTAAACCACGCCTGCCATCAGGCCATCCGAGATGCGTCCAATAAATAATCCCATCAGGGCTGATACAAAGGCTGACAATACGATTAGCGCCAGCATGGCCACCGTTCCGGCGGAAGTGAGCCTGAAACAGAACGCCGTCGCAATAACAGAAGATAAACAGCCAAATATAAAGCCAATAAAAATTTTCTGGATCACATATTGTCTGGCTGTCATAGGCAGTATTTCATTGATCAGCGCAATCCCATCTTCCTTTTCCGTAATTATGTTCATTGCGTTAAAGGTACAGCCCATGAACATGGCAACAATCAGCGTCATTGCAACAAAAAGGTACCGGTATCCTGCCAGAACGTCTGGCTGGTCTAAAATATGTATGCCCGCCTGTGCCGCTGTTTCCCGCTGCCCGTAAAGAGCCGGGAGTGTGCCTGCCATTTGCTGCCATATTGTTAATTCATCGCCGGATATAATGGTCTTAATGCCATTTCCATCCATTTCCACGCCGATCAGATTTGTAGAAGGTTCATTGATCGCCGCGATCAGTTCTTCCCTCGTCTGACAAATCATGACAGTACCATATCTCCCAAGCCACATCTCCGTTTCCGGCGCCATATCGCCAGCAATCACACCAAAATCATATTCTCCCAGAGAAGACAGGTCTATGGAGCCGATAAAGTTCAATGCCATGGCTGCCACGATGGGAAGAAGGAATGACATAATACAGAACTTATCCTTCCTGACACTTTTTAGCTGATAAATCAATCCTTTCACTGTCACCCCTCCCTCCCCATTTCTTTGCAAAACGCCGCATCTACAATGCCAAAGAGCAGGATGACGGCACACGCTGCACAAATATAATAAACCGGACTTGTAACAGGCATACCGAAAAAAGCATTTTTCAATCCCATATATACATGATAAAAAGGATGCCAACCAATCCATGCCATCTTGATCGAAGTGTTGGCCGACAGAAAAACAGGAGTCGCCACAAAGAGGGCAACCACCAGATAAGCCAGCGAAAATTGCCTGAAATCCTTTAACAGCATCGTACAGCCGAAACCCGTAAGCGCCATAATCAGGGATAAGATCGCAGTCTGTAGCAATATGGCGGGCAAAATACTTCCCGCTTCTGCCAGTCCAACATTAAATATAGTCATCAGAGCTGCAAAGGCCAGATCCGTCAGCAAAAAGAGAAAAACCTTGGAAAATATGAACAGGCCCCTTTCCAGCGGCATAATGGCATGGACACGGATCACTCCCATTTGCTTTTCTTTAAACAGCACGGAAGCAATCCCCAAAAATCCTACGGCAACAATCTCGATAAACAGCAATTCACAGGTAATCTCCCTGCGCTGCTTCATTTCCGGCGTGTTGCTGCCCACCGCTTCCGGTGTATACTCTCCGTCAAAATGCAGTAAAGACAATGCATAGTCGACTCTATGGCGGTCTGCTTTTTCTGCTCCCCTATACAATATGACATCCGGCTTGCCATCTATTATGCGAATCCCCACACCGCCGCTCGTATCCCTGGCAAGCATCTCATCCAATTCTTCCCGAGAGGCTGCAAAATGAACAAGCGGGGAAACTTTGTCTAAAGTTCCTGCCGGGTCATATAGGTATACATTGTAGATATTGGCACTGCCATCCATAAATTTCAAATAGCCAAAGTGAATGAATAATGTATAAAGCAGGAGCGACCCCAAGGCCACAAAGAAAAATTTTCCTGACACCATCATTCGGCAATCTTTTTTGAACAGAGAATAAAGGCTTTTCCACATTAAGACAGCCTCCTTCCTGCATATTGGATAAATATATCCTCCAAAGTCGGCTCCTGCGAATGTACGCTTATCAGCTTATCATACGCAAAAGGAATCCCCGCTTTCAACTCCGGCGCTTCAATCGTTTGTTCCTCCCGCCTGCCCTGATATAGATAATCAACAACAATGCTGTGGCTGCTGTTCTGCTCTTTCAGATTTCTTGGCGTATCAAGGGCGACAATGTTCCCGTTTGAGATGAACGCCACTCTGTCGCAGAGCAAATCTGCATCAAGCATATTGTGGGTAGTCACGAACACCGTTGTTCCTTTCTGCCGCTCATCCTCTATAATCCTGCGGAAAAGGACGGCCCCGGCAGGGTCAAGGCCGCTGGTAGGTTCATCCAGAAACAGGAGTTTCGGATTGCTGATCAAAGCCCTCGCCATACTGACACGCTGGCGCATCCCTTTTGAATAGGAAGACACTGGTTTCCTCAGAAAATCTCTCTTAAATTCCAGTTTCTCCAGCAGTTCTTCCGCATCCCGCAGTTGTTCTTTCGGGTAGAACGAGGAAAAATAATGCAGATTGTCAAGGGCGCTTAAATTGGCATACAGATAAGGGAACTCAAACAGGACGCCGATTTTCCGGAAAAAGCCTTGCGTATGCATGCCGTTTATATCTTCCCCGAACAGGGATACCATGCCACCATGTCCTTTCAAAATGCCTGTCAATATCTTTTGTGTCGTAGACTTCCCCGATCCGTTGGGCCCTAAGAATCCAAAGATTTCCCCGTCCTCCACAGTGAAATTTAGCCCGTGTAATGCCTGCTTGTCTTTTCCATAGGAAAAGGTCAGGTCCTTCACTTCAATCATTCATCATCCCCCCATTTTCCATACCGCCCCTTTTTCCTTTCCTGCTTCCGCCTGCCCCACCATTTCATAAACTTTACCTTAAATGGGATAGAGAGGATGAGCGCTGCCAGAATGACCATCCACCAGTACCATTCCAAACCTAAAAACATAATCCTTACCTCCTTATTTTAAGAATAAGTTTCTCTTGCTGAGGTAAGGATAAAAAAGTGCGTTGAAGTCCATGTGAAATTGATGTGAAGTTGATGTGAAATCTATGACCCGCTTTTATTCTGCAGTGGGAATAGAAAAGTAGAAAGTCACTCCATCCGGCTGATTTTCGGCACCGTATGTCAAGCATTGCATGGAAAGTATCTGAGCAACGATCGCAAGCCCAAGACCTGAACCGCTGTATTTCGAGTTTCTGTCACAATAGAACTTCGTCCAGATTTTTGAAAGGTTTTCCTGCGGGAGGGGTGTTCCCTGATTATAGACAGAAAAGTCCAGCATACCGCCACGCTCCTTCAGCCGCAATTCCAAAACACCACCCGGCCGGACATTTCTTTTCGCATTGACGATCAGGTTATTAAGTACCTGTTCCATCCGGTTCCTGTCAGCATTGACATAAACAGGCTGTTCCGGCAATTCATAACGCAGGTCAAAATCGGCATCCGGGATATCCATCAGCAGCCTCCCGGCTACGGTCTCCAGAAATTCTACAAAATCAAAACATTCCGGGCGAAGCTGTGCTGCCCCGCTTTCCAGTGCAGACAGATCAAGCAAAGTGGTGATCAGGCTGCTCATGCGCTCCGTTTCCGCTATGATGACCTCGGCATAATTTTGTCTTTTTACTTCATTTTTTTCATCCTGCATACCCTCGGCATAAGCCCGGATCACGCCCAGCGGGGTCTTCATTTCATGGGAAAGGTTATCTACCAGCTCTTTCCGCTCCGCCAGCAGACACCTTTTCTGTTCCACATCCCGCTCCAGTCTTCTGTTCACATTTTCCAGTTTTGAAAACGCTTCCTGCAGGCTTTCGGCCATAAGATTCAGGCTGCAGGAAAGTTCGCCAAATTCATCATTGCCCGTCACCCTGCAGGGCCGGGAAAAATCCAATTCTGCCATGCTCCGGGCGGCATCATTCAACTCCGATACAGGCTTTGTAATAAACTTTGCCATCCACAAGTCGATCACGCAGATCAATGCGGCAACAAAGGCAAGCCAGATTATAAAAGAAACATCTGCATTCAGAGGCAGTCCGGTAAAAAACACATAAGACAGCACCAGGATAGCACCCATCAGTTTAGATGCCAGCAGTATTTTCTTTCGGATGCCGAAAACATTCCTATTGTTACTTATTTTCATGCCGTCACCTCGAATTTGTAGCCCGAACGAATCAATGTTACGATATGCCTCCCCTCATTACCTAATTTCTGGCGGAGGGTTTTGATATGGGTGTCTACTGTTCTTGTCGTTCCCTCAAAATCATATCCCCATATCCTGTTAAGCAGCTGCTCCCGGGTAAAAATATGTCCGGGATTTGACATTAGAAAATGAAGCAGTTCATACTCCTTATATGTCAAAGTAATTTCCTGCCCATCCAGAAATACTTTATGCGAAGCAGGAATTATGGAAATTTTTCCCCCGTTAACAGTGTTTACAGTATCTGTTGGGCCGGCAGAAGTACGGCGCAGCAAAGCATTTGTTTTTGCGAGCAGCACCTTGGGGCTGAATGGTTTTGTCATGTAATCATCTGCGCCCAGATCATAACCTTTCAGCTTATCGTCCTCGCCGCCCTTGGCAGTTAACATTATAATAGGGATATTGCTCATTTCCCTTGCCATTTTACAGACGGAAAACCCATCAAGGAGAGGCATCATAATATCCAGTATCATTAAGTCCATCGGATTATTCTTCAATACCATCAATGCATCCACGCCATCATCCGCCGTATAACAGGTATGGCCGCCCCTCCGCATATATTCTGTGATAATTTCCTGCATATTCTTTTCGTCTTCAACAATCAGAATATTTGCCATCGTTTACCTCATTTCTGCCCGTCAAAAATACCTTTTGATAGATTCCATTGCTAAGCTATACCCATTGAATAAATGCTGTTTTGTCTTCACTATTATATCCTGCCTTTCTGTAAAAATCCAATGTGCTTTTTTTCTTAGAACCTGTAAGCAGCATCATTTTATAGCAGTTTTCTTTTAGGGCAATCTCTTTTGCAAAATTCAGGCATTGCGTTGCCAGTCCTCTTTTTCTGAACCTTTCATCAGTTATCACATTTTCAATAAAAGCATACGGCTGTTGATTGTGAGTCATATTGGGAATGATGACGCAGACACAAGAAGATACGATTTCCCCATTTTCTTCAGCAACAATCACATGATGATTTTTATCCTGAAAAATATCATCCCAAACCTGCAAAAGTCCGGCCGTTTTTTCCGGCATAGGATTATCATGCAGCTGCATATATAATTTTAATAAACCGTCTAAATCGTTTTTCACTATTTCTCTAATCATATATGGTATTCTTTCTTAATGTCCGCTCTGGGTGATTGTCTTTGCCGAAGGTTCATTTTTCTTGATGGGATGAAAGTTTCACGTTCCCCCTGCAGCAACTCACAGAAACACCTGTTTCATTTCATCCTGAAAATTCATCCTTACTCACCCTTCTCCCTGGTTTTCTCCGCCACTGCATACTGAAATTATATGCCGCCTATACCTAAATAGCGCTAGTCATTATATCATCTTTTTATACAAACTACAATTGGATTTTCTGCCCTAAATAACGCCGACGTAACAGTTCATCCTTCGGCTTCCCTGTTACAGAATCTGCCCATTCCAAATCGCCTTCGGCGAGGGGCAGATTCTTTCTTGGCTAAATTAACGTGCTTGTACGGACTTTGCAGCAAATGCAAAATCCTGGGCTGAACTGTTACCACTATTCCATTGCTATTCTACAATATGGATTGAGAAAACCTCTCTGATACAGTATAATAGGGTGTCAGGGAGGTATCTTGATGAAGAAAATATTTATCGTTGAAGATGATTTTACCATACAGGCACAGCTAAAGACCCTTTTATCCGGAAATGGATATGAGGTTTTTGCTGTTACAGACTTTTCCCAGACAATCCAGCAGATAAAAGCGTTTGTTCCACATTTAGTTATTTTGGATATAAAGCTGCCAGGAAACAATGGCTTTGAAATATGTTCGGAGATTCGCACTTTTTCAGATATTCCTATTGTTTTTGTGACAAGCAGCAACACAGATATGGACGAACTGAACAGCATTATGCTGGGTGGCGACGCTTTTATTACAAAGCCCTACAACACTGCAATCCTGCTTGCCAAAATTGCTGCACTTTTAAAACGGGCATATCCTTCCCCGCAGGCAGAATTTTTTACATGGAACGGGGCAGCTCTGCATCCCGCAAGCAGTGTAATAGAATACAACGGGCAAAAGGCAGAATTGACAAAAAATGAATTGAAAATCCTATACTATCTTTTTAAGAACGCTGGAAAAATCTGCCCCCGAAATGACATTGTGGACTTTCTTTGGGATAATCAACTATATGTTGATGATAATGCCTTAAGTGTCAATGTTGCCCGTATTCGTGATAAACTCAATAGAATCGGGCTTACTGATTTTGTTAAGACAAAACACAGACAAGGATATACATTATGAGCGGAAAACTATATCTGAAAAATCAAATACCGGCTATTCTTGTAAACCTTATGGGTATGCTGGCACTTGCCTTGTTTTTATTTGCAAATGGAAACCAGTTTCAAACTGTTCTGTTTATCTTTGCAGTCTGGTTTATTATTTTAATCACTTATCTATCGGTTGTTTATTATGTGCGAAAGAAGTATTTGAATCAATTGCTGGATACGGCAGAACAGTTAGAAGAACGGTATCTAATACCGGAAATTATGACGATACCGGGGAAAGCAGACGAGCAGGTTTTTTATCAGATTATGAAGATGGCAGAAAAGTCCATGCTTGAAAAAATAGGCACAATACAAAATGACCGAAAAGAATATAAAGAATACATTGAACAGTGGATACATGAAGTAAAAACACCGATTACAGCAATAAAGCTGCTTTGTGAGAATAACCGTTCCTCCTTTGCCAGAGAGATACTGGCAGAGTTAGAACATATCAATCAATATACGGAACAGGCACTTTATTATGCCAGAAGTGAACATACAGAGAAAGACTATTCTGTCCGTGAGACAAACTTATGCGATGTTGTGCATAGTGCAGTCGCAGACAATAAATATCTCCTGCGCCAAAGTAATATGACGATTACGATAGATGATATAGAAAACAGGGTTTATACTGATGATAAATGGGTTCGCTTTATCTTAAATCAGATTATCGGCAATTCGATAAAATATCGTATCGAACAGCCTGTTTTACGCTTTTCTGCGACAAAAACAAATGACAGGGTTGTTTTGTCTGTCAGCGATAATGGGATAGGTATTCCCAAAAGTGATTTACCCCGTATTTTCGAAAAAGGGTTTACTGGCCGGAACGGGCGGATTGGAAAAAATTCTACGGGAATGGGTTTGTATCTCTGCAAGCGCCTTTGTGATAAGTTGGGGATAGGGCTTACTGCTCATTCTGAAAACAAAGGCACGACGATTGCGCTTTCCTTTCAGATGAATGATTTTGTTATCAGAGTGCAGGAGTGATATACCCTGCACTTCTTACATTTTTGTAAGAACTTCGTAAGAAAACTTGATACAAAAAATGAAAAGCACCCTTTACAATAAAGGTATAAAGCAGTAAGGAGGCTTATCAAATGAACACAATTTTGAAGCTGGAGCATATCCAGAAATACTATGGCAATGGCGGAAATATTACCAAGGCCATTCAAGATATTAGCTTTTCCGTTGAAGCCGGGGAATTTCTCGGCATTATGGGGGCATCCGGCTCTGGAAAAACAACGCTGCTCAACTGTATTTCCACCATTGATACAGTAAGTGCCGGGCACATTTTTTTAGAGGAAACAGATGTGACAGAAATCAAGCCAAAATCCCTTGCCCGTTTTCGCAGAGAAAATTTGGGGTTTGTATTTCAAGATTTCAATTTATTAGATACGTTGACAATTTCAGAAAACATTGCGCTGGCACTGGCAATCAATCACACACCTGCCGGGAGTGTAGAACCCCGTATTCTGGAAATAGCCGAGAAACTGAATATCAGTGACATTCTAAACAAATATCCCTATCAGGTATCAGGGGGGCAAAAGCAGCGCTGCGCCTGTGCAAGAGCGATTATCAACAATCCCAGACTCTTATTAGCAGATGAACCCACAGGGGCGTTAGACAGCCATTCATCTCAGATGCTGTTGTCTACCATCCAAAGTATCAATGAGCAGCTTAGGGCAACCATTCTTATGGTAACGCATGATGCTTTTACCGCCAGCTATGCAAGCCGTATCCTTTTTTTGAGAGACGGGGAAATCTTTATGGAACTGCGTAAGGGTAATGACAGCAGAAATGCCTTTTTTGATAAAATTCTGAATGTCCTTACTATCATTGGAGGAGGACAGAGCCATGTATGCTAAACTAATTTTCAGAAACGCAAAGCGGTCTGCAAAAGATTATTTGGTTTATATTGTCACAATGACAATCTGCGTTACCCTGTTTTATGCGTTTCTTTCCATTTCCAGCAGCTATTATAACCCGGATATAGGAAGTGAGTATGATTTTACTCTGTTAAGCGATGGAATGAAAGCGGTAATCTGCATGATAACATTGCTGCTGTTATTCTTGATACGGTTTGTCAACCATTATATGCTCCGGCAGAAACAAAAAGAGTTTGCCATTCAATCTATTATGGGAATGGAGCAAAAGACCATTGGAAGAATTTTCTTTGCAGAAACACTGATTATGGGAATGATTTCAATTCTGATTGGAATTTTTTTCGGCGTATTTTGTTCCCAGTTTATAACGGCAATGCTCCTTACTGCTTATGAAAAGTCCTATGAAATATCATGGACTTTATTCCCGGATACGGTTTTATGGACAGTGTCATTTTTCGTTTTTAGTTTTTTAGTGGTAGGTATTTTCAATACCCGTACCATCCAGAAAACGAAAATTATTACTATGCTTTCCGCAGAGAAAGAGAACGAGCCGGAACCGGGAAACAGCCGTTGGATTTCTGTTGCAGCAATACTCTTTGAACTGATTACAGTATGGGCATTTATTACAGGAATACAAAAGGTTTGGTTTTATTATGACGCTCGCTTTGCGTTTCCGGTTCGGCTCATGTATTGGGGAAACATTCTTTTTCCGTTGCTCACTTTGCTTTGGTCTGTATTTTGCCTAATCAAAAAAGGGAAAAAAAATATGCTTATTACCGGCTTGCTGATATGTTCTGTACTAAATGCTTTTGCAACAGCCAGTGTGGCGGCATTATCAAATAAATATTATCTGCCTTTAGGTACCGGAATGCTCAATCAATATCTGCTCTTTCTCCTGATTGATTTGCTTTTCTTCATTGGTGCATTGATTTATCTTGCCGGCAGTTTTATTGTCACATGGAAAGAAAAATCACCGGAACACCGATACCATGGGGAAGCACTGTTCTTTTACGGGCAGATTACTTCAAAATTAAATACGACCAGTAAAACAATGACATTGATTTGCATAACTCTTGTGCTTGCTATTTTCCTGTTTATTGCTGCGCCCATTTTAACGGGCTGGGCTTCCGGCTATTTGGGCGTACGCTCTATGTATGATGTACAGGTATATTCAAGATACAATCATGTGTATGAAGAAAAAAATCTGCCGCAGGACAATTATGAAATCATCACTGATTTTTTTGCAGCGCATGAAATAGATCCTGTGTATGATTGCACTTTTAGTTTGTATCTTCCCAAAAAAGCTGATTTTCACAATCGGATAAAGTATGATTTTCCTGTCGTGGCGATTTCTTTAAGCGATTATAATGCAATACGGAAAATGTTGGGATATGAACAGATTTCTTTAGAAGAAAATGAATTTACAACACAGTGGAAAGCAATAGCAGCGGAGGAAGAAAGAAATAGTTTTATTGCAGAGCATACCAGCGTTGTAACAGATGGAGGAACGTTGAATATTTCCGGGCAGCCTTATTCCGTGGAAGCAATGGGAGAAACACTTTATAATGTCTATACAGATGTCCTTTATGTATTCCCGGATAAAATATGTGAGGAATTGCTGCCGGTTATAAGAAACCGTTATATTACAACAACAAAAAACATCTCTTATGAAAACGCAAGGGAGCTGGAAAGGCTTTTTGCAGCAGAATATCCAGAGCAGGCAGAAAGCGGTGCCTTGTATAGTGTGCGTTTCAGCACGCTTCAAACAAATAGCACAATCGCAAATAACTTTATTCTGCAAACAGGCATGATTTATGGTGCGGTTGTACTGATGGTAATTTGCCTTACAGTGCTTTCTTTACAGCAGCTTTTAGACGCAGGGCAATATAAATACCGCTTCTCTGTACTCCGAAAATTAGGTGTAGATGAGCAGCATATCAATAAACTTATCTTGAAACAGTTGCGTATATGGTTTGGGCTTCCAATTATCGTAGCAATTATGGCAGCCGCTGTTGTGATTGGTTATTTTATCCAGACCATATCAGCCGAAGTCTCTGCATATATAGGTTTTACCACATTGATGTTACAGATTGGGGTAATAGTGGGAATTTTGGCAATCTTATTGCTTTGCTATTTTATCAGCACATGGGTTATCTTTAGATGTTCTGTTAATTCATAGTGCAGCTTGCAGCAAATACAGCGCCCTGATTGCAAGCCCTAATGCCTCCCGTGCGGCCTTTGGAATATCAAAATTGTTTTATATCCGCTTTGAGGCGCACTTTCGATTTTCATTGTTCCACCATGTGCCTCCACAATCTGCCTCACAAGCAGAAGCCCCAACCCATGCCTTAAATCCAGCCGCTCATCGATACTTTCCATATAGTGAGGTTTTTCTTCCAGTTCCCGTAATTTTTCAGCGGACATACCCACGCCATTGTCCGCAACTGTGATAGAAACATCTTCCACTGAACAGACAAGAGACAGAAAAATATCGCACCCCTGCGGATTGTGGTTGATGCTGTTCAGCACCAAGTTACCGATAGCCCGCGAAAGCAACCGAGCATCACAGTCTATAACTGCGGTTTCCGCTTCGGGAGAAATTTCTACCTCGACGGAATATTTCTCACCGATACCTGCATTGAGCAAATCCGCCGCATAGGAGCGCAGCAGTTTAGACAGGCGTACCAGCTCTTTATGGAGCGGCTGCATTTCATATTCCAACTGCGATACTAAATTCAAGTCCTGTACCAAGTCCTTGATTTTTGCGCTCTGCGTCCGGATGATCTCTGCCTCTTGCTGAATATTCCCACTGGCTCCGTGATCTCCGGCAATCCGCTGGGCATATCCCATAATCATAGAGAGCGGCGTGCGGATGTCGTGGGAAACGCCGCTGATCCAGTTGGCGCGAGCCTGGTTTTGTCTGCTCAACACTTGGGATGCCTTGTTGACGCTATCCGCAATTTCCGACAACTCGCCCCGAATGGACAAATCAACAGGTTTGCCGGTGGACAGTGTTTTGATAGAAGCCATAATCGGCTCTGTATTTTTTGCTATTTTTCGTTTTGAGAAGTAGTAGACAACAAACAAAAGCAATATGTCAATCGCCAGGATACAAGTTACAAAGAGCGGGAAAATCCTAATTGCCCGTATCGGGAAATAGTTTCCCGTCAGCTTCATAAAGCTGTCTTTTGGGTAGCCCAATACCAGCAGGCCATTGTCTATGTTCCGTACAAAAACAGGATAGTCTTGCAGATAGCCTTTCGAGAACACAGCCACATCCTGAATAGTGTATTGTGTTGGTATTTCCTCCGGCAAAGATACCTCCCAGATACAGCGCCCGCCTGCGTCCAATAGCATAGCCCAAATCCGATTACGGTTCAGTTCTTGCATCCTTTCTTCGGATATGCCGGATGCTGACAGATCAGCAGCCACAGCTTCTAACATATTTGCCGGTGATGCCGAACCGTATTCCCTGGATACGATACCTCCGAACGTCAAGGCAAACGCAAGAATATTGACAAGCAGGAGAATGAGAGCAAACACAAAAAAGGAAAGAAGATACTTCGAGATATATTTTCCAAATGCTTTCATCGGTTATTTCACCCCCTTGCTTATCCTCCGAACATTATTTCCTCGCCAGCAGTTTATAGCCCAATCCCTTGACTGTCAGCAGGGAAACCGGCTTTGACGGGTCTGCCTCGATTTTCTCCCGAACACGCCGCACATGGGCGTTCAAACTGTTTTCATAACCAAAAGGGTTGTCACCCCATAGAGCCTCGCAGAGCATGTCCACGGTCACAATACGGCCCTCATTCTTCGCAAGAGTTTCCAGCAGCCTATACTCCATCGCTGTCAAGGGAAATATCTCACCGCCCTTATCCACTTCGGCCCGGCTGAAATCCACCGTACAGCTATCCAGCTTCAAAGCGGTTGTGTCCTTTTTGTAGCATCGGCGCAGAACCGCATAGACCCGCAGCAGAAATTCCTGGGGCAGAAAGGGCTTCGCGATATAATCGTCCGCACCAAGGCCCAGCCCCGCCAGCTTGTCCGCAGCCTCATCACGGGCCGTCAGGAAAATCACGGGAATGTCCGTCCATGCGCGCATCTGCTCCATCAGGGAAAAGCCGTCGCCGTCCGGGAGCATCACATCCAAAATTGCCAGATCAGGCTTCTCCGCTTTGGCGACAGCAATTCCCTCTTTCATGTTGGCGGCGGTCACAAGGCACTGAAAGCCCTCGTCCACTAAAATAGCCGATACCATTTTCAAAAGTTCCGGCTCGTCATCGACCAGCAGAAGTTTTTTGCCGTGTAAAAATGAATTGTCCATCGTGACACCTCCTGTTCGTTCCCATTATAACATACTCGTTCAACTTTATGGATGGCCCTTTGAAAAAGTAAGGTAAAAGTAAGGACGAGAGAATGTAGAAGTCAGGTTGATGCTGTAACATAGGGGCAGAAAGGAGATGTGTCTATGGACTATATTATCACCACAAAGCAGTTGACGAAGAAATACAAAAATTTTACTTCCGTCAACAATGTTTCTATCCACGTCCGCAGGGGCAGTATTTACGGTTTTCTCGGCCCCAACGGAGCGGGCAAATCCACCACCATGAAAATGCTCCTGGGGCTGACCGCCCCCACAAAGGGCCGCTTCACCATTGACGGGAAGCAATTTCCGGGGGACCGGCTGAAAATTCTGCGGGAGATCGGCTCTTTCATTGAAGCCCCCTCGTTCTATGCCAACCTGACGGGCCGGGAAAACCTGGATGTGATACGCCGGATTTTAGGGTTGCGGAAAAACACCGTAGAGGACGCCTTGGAACTGGTAGGGCTGTCTGAATTTGGAGATCGCCTTGCAAAGAAGTATTCCCTGGGCATGAAGCAGCGGCTTGGCCTCGCCGGGGCGCTGCTGGGCCGTCCGCCTATCCTCATTCTGGACGAACCGACCAATGGCCTTGACCCCTCCGGCATCCACGAGATACGCAATCTGGTGAAGTCCCTGCCTGATCTGTACGATTGCACCATCCTCATTTCCTCCCATATGCTGTCAGAAATTGAACTGATGGCGGACGACATCGGCATCCTCAATCATGGGCGGCTGCTGTTTGAGGGCAGCTTGGATGATCTGCGGCACAGCACAAGGCAGGCGAAAATGTCCGCCGACAACCTGGAAGATGTGTTCCTCTCCATCGTGGAGCAGGACAACGCCGCCAGAAAGCAGAGGGCAAAACTATGAGGGCGCTTGTGATCGAACTGCGGAAAGAAAAACGGACAGGGATAATCCCGTTGCTGCCGGCTGTTGGTATTTTAGGTGCGGCCTACGCCTTTGTCAACTTCCTTGTTCGGAAAGATACGCTGCTGGGTCTCCCGCTGGCCCCAATGGATGTACTGCTGACCCAGCTTTACGGCATGATTATGATACTGAACCTGTTCGGTATCGTTGTCGCAGCCTGCATGGTCTTTCATCTGGAATTTAAGGGCAGCGCAATCAAAAAGATGTATATGCTCCCCATGAGCGTACCGGGGATGTATCTCTGCAAATTCCTAATCTTGACCGTCATGCTCTTTGTGGCGGTAACTCTGGAAAATCTGGCGCTAATGAAAATCGGACAGAACTGCCTGCCGCAGGGGACATTTGAAATGGGAACGCTGCTCCGCTTTACAGCCTATTCGTTCCTCACATCCATGCCGGTGCTGTCTTTTATGGTGCTGATTTCCTCGCGCTTTGAAAATATGTGGATTCCCCTTGGCGTGGGAGTTGCCGGTTTTTTAAGCGGGATGGCCCTGGCGCCGTCAGCCGCAGCGGTCTTGATGGTGCATCCGTTCATTGTGATGTTCAAGCCTGCGGTGGCTATGAGCGCACAACCCGATATGTTGGTCGTAATTTTTGCGCAGATCGAAACACTCCTTTTCCTTGGCCTTGGGCTGTGGATGGCAAAAAATCTGCGCTATGAGTAAAGGAGGAGCCACATGAACTTTTTGGATTTACTCAGCATTGAGTTTATGAAAGTGAAACGTTCAAAGATCGTTCCGCTGATTTTTATTGCACCGGTGTTGGTTGTGGCCTCCGGGGTGGCGGCATTAAGCCAGTATTTTACGCCGGAGTACACCAACGCATGGTCTGCGATGTTCATTCAAAGCGCCCTGGTCTACGCCTACTACCTGCTGCCGTTCAGTATGATCGTGGTCTGCGTAATGATTGCGGGGCGGGAAACACAGAACAACGGCATCCTGAAAATGCTGGCCCTGCCGGTCAGCGGCAAAGCCCTTTCCTTGGCAAAGTTTTGTGTCCTGATGTTCTATCTGCTCATGGAAATGGCCGTCTTTCTGGCAGTGTTCGCAGTCGCCGGTATAGCGGCTACTTCGATGATGGGTATTACCGAAACATTGCCCGTTCTCTATCTTTTGAAATGGTGCGTAGGGCTGTTTCTGACAATGCTCCCATGTTTGGCGGCAATGTGGGCAATCACGGTGCTATTTGAAAAGCCTCTGCTTTCCGTTGGGTTAAACCTGCTGCTGGTTATCCCTGGTATTCTGGTCGCCAACACGCCGCTCTGGATTGCTTATCCCTACTGTTACAGCGGCTATCTGGTGTCCTGCTCCCTGCATGACTTTACAGCGGAAACCTCTGACGCCGCATTTGCGTTGATGCCGTTCCTTCCCTGCGCAATCGCTGTATTCGCTCTTCTGCTTACCCTGTCAATCACACAGTTTGGGAAAAAGGAAATGAGGTAATTGCGGTACTGATGCTGATGATGCTGGGGATTGCCGCCCTGCTTTTTAAAAAGAATGAGTAAATCATGCAATAAATCTGCGTGATTTACTCATTCTTTTTTACAGCCCCCAAATTACAATACTGTTACAAAAAAGCAAAGGAGAATAAAAGAAATGGCTACATTATTGGAAGCGAAAAACGTAACAAAAATTTATGCAAAATCACAGCACCCAAGCCTTAATAAAATATCGTTCAGCGTAATGGACGGCGAATTTATTGCCATTATGGGGGCTTCCGGATCAGGAAAGACTACATTGCTTAATGTTCTTTCTACGATTGATACACCCACGAGCGGCAGCATTACAATAAACGGTATCAATCTAAAAAACCTGACTGATTCCAAAGCTGCGGATTTCCGCAGGGATAATCTAGGTTTTATCTTCCAGGAATATCTGCTGTTAGACAGCCTTACTATTTTTGAGAATATCGCTGTTCCACTGACTTTACAGAAACTTCCGCCTCAAAAAATAGAAAACATGATAAGACGCCTGGCGAAAAGCTTTGGTATTGACGCACAGTTAGATAAGTATCCAAGTGAACTCTCAGGCGGGCAAAGGCAGCGTGCTTCTGCTCTAAGGGCTATTGTGAAACATCCAAGCATTTTATTTGCAGACGAACCGACCGGGGCATTGGATTCAAGTTCCGCAACAGATTTGCTGAACACTCTAAAAAAATCGAACGAAAGTCTCCATACTACGATACTAATGGTCACACATGATGCTTATGCCGCAAGTTTTGCTGACCGCATCCTGATTTTTAAAGATGGCTGTATCATTCAGGAATTATTGAAACAAAAAGCTGGCAGGCGTGCATTCTATGAATCCATTGCACAGACAATCGCAAAATTAGACACAGAAAGGTAGGGAAGTACCCATGAACCATTTATTTATGGCGCTTAAGAACCTAAAAAATAATTTTTCCTTTTATGCCCTTTATTTATTGTCCATTTCCTTTGTAATTACTATTTTTTTTGCTTTCACTTCGTTTTCCATGAATAAAGTTATGCTTGAGAAAATATCAGTCGACGGGCGGGTGGAAACCATGTGCAATACGATTTCTATATTCCTTATGGCATTTGTGATTTTTTATATGTCATATTCAAACCGTTTCTTCTTGCGCCGGCGCACAAAGGAATTGGGTATTTATGCATTATTAGGATATCGGAAGTCCACGATACTATCTTTGCTTACAGCAGAAAATATGCTTTCCTGCTTCGGTGCTTTCGTAATCGGGATTCTTTTGGGCGGTCTGTTTCACAAAGGCATTGTGTTTGGCATTACAAAATTACTGGGATTGACAGTCAACAATTCGGAAATACCGTTTTTTAACCTGAATGCCATGGTAAAGACTGCATGTTTTGTTTTTGCCATTATCATCATATTATCGCTGTCCAACAGCAGATTTCTTTTGAAATCTTCCCTTATGGATTTAGTACGGTTTGAAAAAAATGCGGAAAAACAGACAAAATTCCATGCCGTTCCTTCCATAATCGGATTTGTATCTATTATTTTGGGATATGGTATTGCCCTTGACATCCTGCGGGGCGAAAAATCTGTATGGTTTTCAGTCGGGTTTTATGCTGTTGGAATGCTTACATTTACACTCATTCTTTTTGGAACAGTGCTTTTTATTGCATCTTTTCTCCCTTATGCGGTACAAACTGGCAAGAAAAATAAGAAGAAATTTTATACGGAAACAAGAATCATTACTTCACCGGGTTTTATATACCGGATGCGTTCCAATTCAAAAACGCTGATCATGCTCACATTACTGTCCGCCGCAACTTTGACTGTTTCAAGTGTTATGGCTCTGACCCTGTATTATCCGATTGCAGCAGTATCCCGCATTGCGCCGTCAGAAATTGAGTGCCGTATTGAAAAGGAGAGCGATCTGTCCGCAATCATGGAGATCGTGAACAACTATTCATCCGGAGAAGATATTACATTCCTGCAGACCGATATTTATAAAGTCACTTCTACTGCCGGGCAGCTTCCCATGGAATACAGTGTCGGAACTTCCAAGGGAGATGCTGACAACGAAAAAATTCTTCGGAATGCAGGTTTTGAATGTATCTCATATTCTGACTATACCGCCATTCTGAAAGCGCAGAGGCGGCAAAAGGCTTTGGAACAATTTGAAGCACTAAACAACAATGAGTGTATTTTTGTAAGATACCAGCCGGCTTCCGGCAAGGACGAAACAGGAAGCACTTATCCACTGCTCATAAACAATACCAAAATACCTGTCACTGTGACTATGACCACATTAGATAATCCTATTTCTTTTGCGAACAGTGTTGGCACTTTGATTGTAAGTGACAGTTTATACAACATGATATCTGAAAACGCTGCCCCCGAAACGAAAGTCTTAAGTATAAACGGAAGTTCCATAACAGGTAACGAGGATCTGTTTCAGGCTTTGTCTGCATATCTGGATAAAAGCCCTTACCTGCAGGGCAATTCCCACAGGATACATGAAGTGGTTTCCCTAAGCAGTTCCACCTTCCTGCTGATAGGCTTTCTTGTGGTATTATTCTTTATCGCAACAGGCAGCATTCTGTATTTTAATAACATTTCTGCTATAGCCGATTCAAAATCCGATTACGATATCCTCATAAAAATGGGATATACGAACAGGAAGATTAAAAAAATCATCAGGAAACAAGCAATCACATTCTTCAGCATTCCGTTTTTATTCGGACTGGCAGACTGTATCTTTGCCACATTAGTATACAAAACAGCGCTTATGCAGAACCTTTTGGCGAACAGCATTGTTTTATACGCCCCTACGATATTAGCCATTGCGCTGACACTGATCATTTATCTGCTTTATTACTGTATGACTGCCCATACCTGCTGTAAAATGGTTTTGGGAAAATCAAAGGCTATCGGAATCATGTAAAAATTTTAGTTGTATGCACACAGGTAAATGATATAATTTAGGCATAGATAAGGGGGCAAAATATGAAGCGTATTATCTTTAAGCTTTTGCTTTTTATAAACTCCACCCTGCTTGTAATATATATGGGGCTGGAAATAAATATTCAGATGCCTTGCAGCATCAGCAAAACCGTATCATTATTCCTGTCATCGCTGATGCTGATAGACGCTGCTTATGTGAGTTCCTGCAACATCAAGGATAATAAAGCTATCTCTTTGTTTTGCGGTCTGCTGGCATTAGACAGTTGGTATATACTCCTTTCAGTTTCGGACAACGCTATAACAAATATTGCTTTTTATGCCTTAAGTCCGGTTATATGGTACATTTTTATCAATTTCATACTCATGTTTTTATTTCAGGGAAGCGGTTATAAATTCAAAAAAGTAACAAACTTCTGCCTGACCGGAACTTGTATCTGTTCACTTATCGGCATTTTTATATCAGACAATGTGTTTGCATTGTTATATGGCATCCAGTTTTTGGTCAGCTGGCTTTGTTTCATTTTTGTTATTGCTTACCATAGAAAAAGAGCTGCTTTTGTTCTTAAGGCAGAATGGAAATGCATTCTGCTCTCTCTTGTGGCAGTAATCGTCTTATTCATTGCATACTGTCTTACCACAAGAGGAATAAAAGGAAATCTTTCAAACTTTGGCGTGTATATCCCTGTCCTGCTTTTCTCCATAAGCATTCATGGCATTATACTGAAAGAGCATCGCAGCTTTCCATTGTCAGCCATATTCAGCAGTTTTCAGTTAATGTTGATCCTGCTTTTCGGTATTATCACTTGCGGACTGATTACAATGACTCTGGGTATCGGCCGGTTATCTTTCCTTCTTATGTTGGATGCTATGTTTGTGTTAATCTATGTCTGCAATATCATACTGGATTTTAATTTAAGGCAGGGAGGAGGCAACATGGTTATGGAAAGCCAATACAATGCCGCATTGGCACAGTTACAGCAGGAAGAGCAGATAAAACTTGAATTTTCAAACTTTCTTCATGACAATATACTTCAAGACCTGCTTTCCATAAAAAATATGATGTATAAGTCAGCAAAACCTGATATACAGAAAATAATCACAGAAACTCTTGATAGTATGAATATTTATATCCGTGAACAGATGCAGAATTACCATCCTGTATTACTGTCAAAACTTACTATAAAAGAGAATTACCAAAACTTGCTTGCCTATATTGCGCAATCATTTCCTGAGCGCCACGTCAGCATTGTTTTTGACTGCCCGGACTCTTTATTTTTAGTTCCTCCATATGATATTTTCATATACCGGCTTTTGAAAGAACTTGTCACGAATGTTTATAAACACTCTACGGGAGAAAAAGCATGGATAACACTTACACAGGATAATGGAATGATAGTATTATGTGTAAAGGATAATGGAAGTGCTGATGCCGACAGCCTCACCTCTGCAGACTCGTCAAAGCACAGAGGCCTTGCATTAAGCACTGACCGTGTGCACAGCATGGACGGCACTGTAAGTATAACCCAAAATTTTCCACATGGAATCTGCGTCTGTATCAACCTGCCAATGAAAGGAGATGCTTCTTATCAATATTTTATTAGTCGATGACCACGTTCTATTTTCCAAAAGTCTGGAAATTGCATTATCAGACTACCCGGAAATAAAAACCTTTAAAAGTATCAATGATATTTCCCTATTGGATAAATTCATTGAAGAAGATGCCCCGGACATCCTGCTTATGGATATTAATTTAAAAAATATAACATCCGAAGACGGTTTGGAATTAGCAAAGCAGATATTATACAATCATCCGGAGCAAAAAATTGTTATCCTGTCCGGATACGATCTTCCGGTATACCGCAACGAAGCCAAAAAAATCGGGGCAAAAGGATTTATCAACAAAAATACAGAACCGGAAATGCTGATAGCTTTTCTTTCACAGATCATGCAGGGAAAATTTATCTTCAACGGTTCAATTCCGTTTTTAGAAGAATTAACTGACTGTGAAAAACAGATTTTGCTGCTTATAGCTAACGGCAGAAAGCGGAAAGAGATTGCAGGCACGCTTTATATCAGCGAACGTACTCTTTCTAATCATTTACAGCATATATTTGAAAAACTTGATGTTTCCTCCTCTGTCGAAGCTGTAACCAAAGCGATTCAATTAGGATACCTCCCGCCGATTTGTTAATTTCTCATCAAAAAAATTTTCTGGTTGCCGTCATTACAGACAGCTTTCTTTTTTCGGCTGTAGAAAGTAACATTTTAATCCATTTGCTGTGTGCTGCTTTCTGAATGCTGTGGAATAATCAGCAGCACATGGAGGACAAATACATTCTCCTGTGTCTTTATACTCATGGCGCCGCCATATTTTTCAGCCACCGCATTTATATTTGACAGGCCTGTTCCTTTTTTGAACGCTCCATTCCCACGGAAGCTGTTCTCAATTTCCATCATAAGGAAATCCCCCTGAAGCCGCCCGGACACACAGATATATTTTTCTGTAGCAGTGCCAAGACTTTTTACTGCCCGAATAGCATTATCCAGCGCATTTGACAGGACAATACAGATATCAATATCCCGCAGGCTGCAGGGGTAAGGCAGAAGGAGGGAACAATCCACATCAATCCCCATGCTTTTTGCAATCCCCAGCTTATTTCCCACCAGAATATCCACTACCGGGTTGTTGGTGCTGCAGGGGAAGGACATTTTTTCCGCCATATCGTCCATATCCTCTATATAGCTTACCGCCTCCTCCAGCTTCCCGCCCTGCAGGAGTTTTTTTACCACTGCGATGTGATTCCTGATGTCATGACGGAAAGACTTTGTCCTGTCATAACGTGCCTTCGCTTCCTCCACATACTGGTTCAGGGAATGTTCCTGCTGCTCCAACAGTGATAATTCCGTGCTGAGGCGGAAATTCTGCTGCAGTTTCTTATAGGAAAACAAGATACAGAACAGGCTGGCAAGTCCCAGAAAATACATGGACAGCATCTGCCCATGACTGAAAAGGTGTTCCGCAGGCCCTTTGTCCACCAGAATCTCAAACTGGAAGTCATATTCAATCGCTTTGATATAGTTACTCATAATAAATATCATCAGGATCGGAACAAAAATCAGAAACATCTGCTGCATTCCCATTGCGGTATCAGGAGCATCTGCAGGACACAGGGCATCCACGGGATAAAGATCATCCCGGGAAAAATAGCGGTATACTATACAATAGCAAAACACGCTCAGCAAAGAAGACGCTGCCTCGCAGATCAGCATGACCGCAATATTTCCTGCCTCATGGAAAAAAGCAGGCAGCCATGGGTATTGAAGGCTCATCAGTGAGTTCACAATTCCGCTGCAGAGCATCATGATTTCCGTTGTCAGAGTCGCATACAAAATCGAATCCTTAAAATTCGCATGGCAGGCAAAAGCCCCGCATATCGAAATCAATAAGACAAACACCACAAAACCAATAATCGTGCCGCTCGGAATAAACTCGTTTGTAATCACTGCACCTACTGCAAACAGGAAATAAAAAGGAGTCCACATTTTCTTTTTCAGGATTTTTGCCAGAAAATAAAGCTGGAAGGACGTCTCCATCACGCCCAGAATGTATATATTGAAAAAATCTAAATACTCAGCCATGTTACCTGCCCCCTAATGTAAAAGCCCTGTAAATGCGCAGACCTGCCGGATAACCGCAAAATTATTATATGTTTTTCATATACTGCAGGACCACACCGGAAAACTCTTTGCTCCGCAGCCGTGATACTGGAACCTCTTTGTTGTTATCCATATAGGCAGTTCCGTTTTTATATCCTTTTAAATGCTTTAGGTTGATGAGATAGCTCCTGTGACACCGGAAAAAATAGCTGTCCAGCTTCGTTTCCAGATTTTCGATCCGCTCATAATAATCAACAACCTCCCCAGAAGCCAGGTTCAGATATATTTTTCGGTCTATGACCTCGCAAAAAACAATCTCATCCTTTGGAACGATGCGCCTCTCATATCCCTGTTGCACAAGCAGACTATCCTCGCCGACGTTTTGCATAGAAGCAAAGAGGCGCTCCATGGTCTTCTCAAACTGTTTTTCATCCACCGGCTTGACCAGATAATCGTAGGCCTGTACTTCGAAAGACTGAAATACCATCTCTTTCAGTACAGTAATGAAGATTAAAAAGCCGCGGAACTTACCAGCCCTCAGCTTTCTTGCTGTTTCCAAACCGTCCATACCATCCATCTGGATGTCCAGAAACAGGATGTCAATCTGCCCGTCATAGTTTAACAGGTCTTCACCACTTAAAAATGTCCGAAGCCGGATCTCGCTGTTCTTTTTACGGAAAAAATCGGAGGCCATTGCCCTTATATGATCGGACATGTGTTTTTCATCATCACAGATTGCAATACGGATCAATGCGCCACCTCCTCGCCATTAGATTATGAATCTTCGATTCATGATCGACATTCACCGCCCGCCAAATATGCAAGCACATTTTTCTCGCCTTCCAGAGAAACTTTTCCATCCTCTTCTGCAGTCTCCGTAGATACCGCTGAGCAGGCAGTCATCCCCATTGCCAAAACGATCATAAATATCAGAATACATTTTCCTTTCATAATCTTTCTTCTTACCTTCTAAAAGAATCGTATTTCTGTAGCATGGAATTCAAATAACAGCTATTGTAATCTGTCTGTTTCATTGAAACAACCTGTTTGTTGTGAAATGCTTTCTGAATGCCGTAAATGTCATGAATTCTATTTCCATTCAACATTTTTTCCATAGTCTTATTCTACTTTAATTTCATTGATTGCATTTAACAAGTTATTCCATTCTTGAGACATAGCAGAAATATATTCAAGCCCTTTGTCTGTAATGGAATAGTATTTTCTCGGCGGCAAACCCTCGGCACTTTCCTGCCATGAGGATGAAACATATTCTTCTTTCATTAGCCGTCTGAGCAGCGGATAAATTGTATTCTCTTTTGCAGCTAAAATAGGATATTTTTCTAATGTGCTGATAATTTCATATCCATAAGATGGTCGCTGCCTTATCATTAACAGAATACAAAAATCAAGTGTTCCACGTTTGATTTGGGATTTCCAATCATCAATATTCATATACTGTACCTCCTTGCTGTATATCGTACCACACAGTATATCTAATATCAATAGCATATCTGAAAAAATTTAAAAGACTAAGATTGCACATGTTATAATTGACAGATGGCAAAAAATGATTTTTCCGGCAGTATCCGTATTATCATGAAAAAGCGGCCGGATATCATGAAGATGCTGCTTCTGGCGGCTTTCTCACGCTTCTTTGTCATGGGGGTTACGCTGGCAGGGCTGCCCTTTCTTGTGCGGGCCGTGCTTGGTCTGGACGCAAAATTTTATGAAGGGGCGGAGAGCGCGATGGCGGTTGCCACTATATTGGGAAGTATTACTGCGGGGCTTCTTACGGAGAAGTTAAGATCCGGCAGAGTACACCGGATGATAATAACCGTACTGTGAAATCGAAAAGAGCCGATCGTCCGTTTTAGCAACGAACGATTGGCTCTGCTATGGCTCTTGACAGCGGTTATTCTTACGCCCGCATAATTGCTTTATTTTTTCTGGTCATTCAGCCAATCAAACAAATTTGAATATTCTCCTGCCGACAAGCTTCCACCGCCGTCATTTGTTGGAACAATACCATATGTCTCCTGGTCTTGTGCGGAAGCGATTATATCCCTATCCTGTACCTTCGTAACCTGATTCTTGAACAGATAGATCCAGGAGAAATGCCCTACATAAGAGGTTTCCGGACTATCTGTTCCTTGTACAAAAAGTCCTTTCAGGTCTTTCATCTACAGATGCCTGTACTGGACCAATGGGCAGAGGATCAAAACTTTCATTTTCATATTTCCGAACATCTTTTTCCCGATTTCCGACATATTGAACTGCGCTATGAGACTGAAAATATGATCTTTGAAGCCGTATCCTGCGGAAATAAAGACGCAGCTTTGGAAGCCTTTGGCAAAATTGCCGATACCCCCCCATTGTAAGACGGCTCTCAAACGAACTGAGAGGCCATAAGGATTTCTGTATTGCCTTTAACTGTATCCTGCAAAAGGCAGCGGAATCTGCCGGCGTCCATCCCATATATATCAATGAATTTTCTGATGAAAACATTCGTCAGATCGAGCAATTTAGAAATGCCAACCAGTGCAAGCAATTTAACCGGACTATGATTGCCGGTTATTGCAATATGGTAAGGCAGTACAATCTTAAAAACTTTTCCCTGCCCATCCGAAAAGCCATTACTTATATCAACATGGAACCCGACACCGATTTGAGTCTGAAAGCATTAGTGGTCCGCCTTATCCTCAACCCCAATTATCTTTCCACTCTGTTCACAAAAGAACTGGGAATCTCTCTTACAGAATATGTCAACCGCTGCAGAGTTGAGCATGCCAAGCACCTGCTTTTAAGCACAGATCTCCCAATCAAAAAAATTGTCCAGCAGTGCGGATTTACAGATATTCACTACTTTACCCGTATATTCAAACGCTTTACTTCCTTAACTCCCAAAAACTACCGGGAACAGGGAATCTCGGATAAATTATGGGATAAGCCTTATTATATACGCCAAACCTAGCCGTTCGCCAAATAGACACTGTAGACATTGCAATTCACGAATACGCCCCTTTCCTTCGCCAGGTAAAAATCTGCTATACTTTTTTTATTGATACTCTGCCTAAACGACTTCCTAATTGGCTTAAAACCTCATTTGATATGGTGTCTATACTATCTGCCAGGTCAGCAGCCAAGATTTCACTATCTCCGCTTTTCCCAATCAATATAACCTCTTCTCCACAAGACACCCCTTGAATACCTGTCACATCTATCATTAGCTGATCCATACAGATACGTCCGATAATAGCCGCTTTTTTTCCATTTATCAGAACAGCCCCTTTATTTGACAACTCACGGGGAATACCATCCGCATATCCTATCGTAACAGTAGCAATCTGCATTTCTTTCGTGGCTTTATAAGTAAAGCCATAACCGATTGCTTCTCCTTTGTGTAACTGTTTCACACACGCAATTCTGGCTTTTAATGATAGGACAGGTTTCAATTTTATATCAGAAATTATTGTATCTCTCGGAGAGCTTAAAACACCATAGAGTGCGATTCCTAAACGTACATAATCAAATTTTAAAGATGGATAATTTAGTACGCCGTAACTTCCTTGTATATGTGCTTTAAAATGACGGATGCCCTTTCTATGCAGCGAATTTATTACAGAATTAAATTCTGCAGCCTGTTTCAGAGTAAGATTCCTTTCTGTATCACCGGTTCCGTCCGATACGCACAAATGGGAATAAACCCCCGTTATTTTCAAATTTTCAAACTCCCAGATTTTATAAATATCTTTTATATTTTCGCTTCTTTCCCCCAAACGGTGCATACCAGTATCTATCCCTATGTGGACAAATACAGCTTGTCCATAATCATTTAGTAATTTTGCATATGGATAATCAATTACCGTCTGTGTCAGATTGTAATGTACTAAATCAGAAAATTGTTTCGGTGAAGTATATCCTAAAATCAATAATTGTCCTGAAATTCCTGCTTCTCTAAGCTCAATCGCCTCATTTACAGTCGCCACACAAAAATCTTTAATTCCTAACTCCTGCAAAGCTTCAGCAATGATAACAGCACCATGTCCATAAGCATTTGCTTTAATTGCGGGCATGATTGCACATTGCGGGGAAAGAATATTTTTAAATTGGCTTATATTGTGAACCAGATTATCAATATTCAGTTCAATCCATGCTCTTCCTTTTTGGTACATTTCTATTTCCCCTTTCCAAAAATACTTGAATACAAAATGCTGCTATCAGCGATAATATACAGACAAAGATATACTGGATAAAAGTATTATCCACAAGTATTTTGGTAAGCCTTGTTACTTTAGCAATTCCACGAACAACAATAATGACCGCAGGGTGGATAATATATAGCATCATAGAGCCGCCCCGTATCCATGCAGGAACTCTCCCAGAAATGTTAAGCAATAATTGAAACAAAAAGTACATGACTGGAAGCAAAAATAAATACATACTATTATGTTTTTGGAGATTCAAGCTATAAGTAACCCAGCCCTCTAGCAGCATGAACAGCGATGACAGCACAAGCCCCCATTTACATATGTTTTCCCGACAATGAAATTCGGGAACAGCAAGAA